>Ga0256404_1001992_pt1 | contig 46717 bp, 34 predicted proteins | sample RumenRJG_01DNA_FD_185990 | JGI IMG/M metagenome (GOLD analysis project Ga0256404, IMG submission 185990) | Bovine rumen microbial communities from Lethbridge, Alberta, Canada - RJG_01 | ecosystem: Host-associated > Mammals > Digestive system > Stomach > Rumen | place: Canada: Alberta | collected... | reverse complement strand
GATGTATGCATAGTCGTAGTCGCCGGAAATCTTTTCTACCTTTGGGATGTAAGAGTAGTTCTTGTCCTTGGAGGAAGCGATAACGTCAACTTCTACGCCGAGTTTTTTTGCTTCTGCAGCGGCTTTCTTTGCCCAAACACCAGTTTCGATGTAAGCAGCCTTTCCTGTGTGAATGCCAAGGTTCTGTGCAACCATTGCAAACTGTGTTGAACCTCCACCCTGTACAAAAAGAACCTTGTAGTTGTCCGGCACCTTCATAAGCTTGCGGATCATGGCTTCTGCATCCTGAATGATTGGCTCATAAGCCTTTGAGCGGTGGCTCATCTCCATAACGGACTGACCTGTTCCGTTATAGTCCAACATCTCGGCGGCACATTCCTTCAACACTTCTTCCGGCAGGCAGCTTGGTCCTGCGCTAAAATTGTACACTCTGCTCATCGCTTTACTCCATTGCATATAGATTTGTCTTTACCGGGCTTCCCCAGTAACCTTAATTGTTTACATAAAAAACACAAACTTGCACTAACCGTTTTGCCAGGCGCTTAGGGTTTCCAGGGCGGTTAAAAGCGAAACGTTCTCCACGTTTGTTGAACTTGGAACCGAAAGCACGCAGGGCGTGTAGTTTACGATTCCTTTTATTCCGCAAGCGGCAAGGCGGGCTGCTGTACTCTGCGCCTCCTCCGGGTTAACCGTAAGAATTGCAAATGCAATGCCCTCGCTTTTTATAACGCTCTCCAGCATCGTGGTGGGATGCAGGGGAAAAACCGAACGGAGCACTTCCGTCCTGTTAACGTTGCTGTCAAAACCGGCCACAATCTTGAAGGGCGAACCTTCAATCTCCATGTTGTCCAGAAGAACCTGACCCATACGGCCAAGCCCCACTATGCAGCACTTTTGCAGCTCCTTGGAAATGTTAAAGGCACGGCACAAAGCTTCCTTTAGCTCTTCCGTCTTGTAACCGTTGCTGGCACCGCACTTCACTTCCAAAAGCGAAATGTCCCTGCGCACAACGGCAGCCGACCATCCGGTAAGCTCTTCTATCCTTTGAGAAGTAATTGTTTTTTCTTTTAGGCCCGCAAGAAGCCTCTCCAGTAAAACAAGCCTTCTCTTTGAAGGGCCGGGAATGGTTTTCATTTCTTTAACACCCGAGCTGTGAATGTTTTCACAAAAAACTGCCTGCTTTTTTAGCAAGTTTTATGTATTCTACCGATTTGAAAAGTATTTATCCAGTAAAAATTTGCCAAAATTTGCTTTTCCGGGCAAAATTCACAGGAATTTGGCAAAAACCAGGCCGAATTTACAAATTGCGTGAATTTTATCACAACAAAGTCAAGAAACTACGCTACTATGGAAGGACTGAACTGCCCCTTGCCGCATTGGGTGAATCTGTCGAACCCCGCAAGAAACACCAACAAACCTACGCCGCCATGGAGCCCTGGGTTGCTTGCAACCACTAGTACCGCGCAGCGGTATGAGCCGAACAGGCGAAGGGCGGTTCTCGCAACGAAGTTTCAAGCGACGGCGGTGGCGCAAAGGCATGAACAGTCGAATTAGCCAAAAAACAAAATGGTAGAGCAAACAAAACCACCGTCCAGAAGACACCGGAAATCAGTTTTGAGCTTCACTACCAGGAAAATCTGTCTGAAAATCCATGCCATAGACCTACCGCAACCCAAAAAAAAGGAAATTTTCCGCTCATTTCCCTTAATTTCCTTGTCATGGCAAAAAAACTGCATTATCATTTTCTGTATGATAGAAGAAGCTCCTAAATACGAAAACTTTCTGGACCAGGCTATCCCTATCCTGCTTAATCCCAAGTATCAGGATGCAATAAACAGGATAAATCAGGAATACCTCTATTGGGACAAGGTAAAGTACAGGACCCCCGAAGACCTGGATTCAAAAAATTTTTGGGCAGCAGTAAAATATTCCCGCCGCGGCGAACAGATTGCCTTTGCCCCCTACACTTTCCAGCTGGAGCAGACAAACTACATGCAGCAGTTGCTCCACGAATTTGACATGAACTTTGGCGGAACCCTCACCTCCTCCGCCGTAATCTCCGAAAAAAACCGCCAATATTACCTGCTAAGTTCCATCATGGAAGAAGCCATTGCCTCAAGCCAGATGGAAGGCGCCAATACAACCCGCAAGGTTGCAAAAGAAATGCTGCGCAAACAGGCCAAACCAAAAGACAAAAGCCAGCAGATGATTGTAAACAACTACAACACAATCCGCTACCTTTCCGAGCACCAGAACGAAGACCTTTCCATAGAACTGCTATTGGACATCCACAAAAAAATAACAGAAAAAACGCTGGACAACCCCCAGGACGAAGGCCGCTTTAGAACAGAAGACAATATAATAGTAGCAAACGGAATCACAGGCGAAGTTGCCCACGAACCGCCGCCCTGCACCCTGCTCTACACAATCCTAAAACAAATCTGCGACTTTGCAAACCAAGACAAATTCTTTATACATCCCGTGCTAAAAGCAATAATCATCCACTTTATGATTTCCTTCCTGCACCCATTCGTAGACGGAAACGGAAGAACCGCCCGCTCCCTCTTCTACTGGTACATGCTAAAAAAAGGCTACTGGATGACGGAATTCCTTTCCATATCACGAATCATCTACAAGAAAAAATCCCAGTACGAAAAGGCCTTCCTCTACACCGAACACGACAACCTGGACCTGGGCTACTTTGTAACATTCAACCTTAGGGTGCTAAAGGAATCCTACGAAGAGCTAAAACTCTACCTTGAACGAAAATCCAAAGAAGAAAACTCCCTGGTGGAACTAAAAATCCATGGCATAAACGAGCGTCAGGCCCAAATCATCAAGCTCTGCATGCAAAAACCCTCATCGCTCTTCGTATGCAAGGAACTGGTTGTGCGCTTTAACGTAAACGTAAAAACCATCCGCTCAGACCTTACAGGCCTTGTGGAACTTGGACTTTTGCAGACCATTCCGGTAAACAAAAGGCTGGTCGGCTACACCCGCGCCCCGGACTTTGACGGCATTCTTTCAGAACTTAGGGGAAATTAAGGGAAAATTTCTCATTTCTTTTTTTTCCTTTTGGACGAGGCCTTCCTCAGCTCTACCACCTTGCTCTTTGGCTAATCCGACCGCCCATGCCTCTGCGTCACCCGCTTTCCAGGGCTACGCTACCGCTCCGGCCCGCCTTGCGGCGGTCTTGCCTTCGGCAACCCTTCCAATCGGGCGTAGGAGGCAATTTAAAATTCTCCAAGAGTTTTTTTAAAAACATCATAATTCTTCGAATTCCACTCATTGCAATAAACCGCAAATTCTATTGCCTTGAATGAATGCAGATAATCAGACAAGACATTCTTGTAAACTTCCGCAACTATTTCCGGCGGGTTAGAAAAAGCCCCACAGCCAAAAGCTCCAAGAATAAGAACATCCACCTCATATTTACAGGCAACCCCAAGTATATGCCTTGCTCGTGAAGCATGAAGCTTTTTTAGTTCCTCGCATGTTATGCCCTGCATATCCGGCTCTAAACATGGCGCCGCACAAGTTATTACATCTGCATAAAACCATTCTGATTCCGGACGAAGTTTTGGCTCAGCTGTATCTGATTTAAAAACAAGAACCTTAGGTGTATAAATAATATCATCAGTCGCAAGATCATTTTCTGTTTTACAATGAGGCTTATAAAATTTTTCCAGCATCTCTTTTGAAACCAGAGAATCATATAATGTGGAAACCCTGCAAAGACATTCTTCCTGTGCCCTAGCTCCGTGTACTACACCACCGCCCGGATTAAAACTATTTGCAAAGTTCAGAACGGCAACCTTATCACCCTTACGAACATAATCTTCAGCAGCCTCAAACGACCTTTTTTTTGAAACCAAAATTTTGCAATCCGCATCAAACCGGTTTACTTCACAATCAATACTTTCATTTGCACCAACAAACATCTGATTGCTTCGAGAATATTCGCAAGCAGCAATCAACTTAGAATTCGTATTATATAATTCTTGAGTATCCAAAAAAATCTTTGCCAGATTCATTACCGTTCTCCCACACAAATAATCATACAGCATATTTCACATCTGTCCAAGATAAAAATGAATAAAAGGTGCAGAATCAATTGCTTCCGTTACTTTTTATGCTATAATGCCGTTGGAGATTATTAGATGAAAAAACAAACTGCGTCCTTGACCTGCAAATTGACGTGGGAGAAGTTACGGCCCTTGTTCAGGGAAGCGGAAAAAAGCCCTACAATGTCCGCGTAAGAATTGACGAGCTTACCGAAGAACAGTACGAGAGCATTGTAGAAAAGTGTGCCTCAAAAATCCAGAACATCGATGACCTTGTTAAAGGCAACTTCCCCGACAACCTAAAAACGCTTTTTACCCAAAAAGATGCCGGCCTTTTTCCTTCCATGGCAAAGATTCATTTTAACTGCTCCTGCCCCGACTATGCCGACATGTGCAAGCACGTAGCCGCAGTCCTTTACGGAATCGGTTCCCGCTTTGACAAAGACCCGCTATTGTTTTTCAAGCTGCGTGGAGTAGACACCGACCGCCTGATTGGAAACGCAATCAAGGACAGAATCCAAAGCATGATAGAAAACGCCGCCAAGCCCAGCGACCGCATCATGGACGACGGGGATGTGATGGCGGTGTTTGGGATGGAGATTTAGAGGAGGAAATAAAAACACCCCGCCCAAGATTCATCCCGGGCAGGGTAAGATTTTACTTTATCTTAGCAAATCAGACTTTTGAAAATGATGCCTTCTCAATTTCGTTTTTTAGCTCGCTGCTAGGCGTAAACAAAACCCTCTTGCTCGTAATGTCGGTTGCTGTACAACCACGGGTTTTATTTTTGCCGCAAGTCGCCATGATTCCTTCAATGCAGCTTTCAAGGTCTGTATAATCTAAGAAAAATATGCTATAATGTAAAAATGGCAGTAGAATCAGAAAAACCAGAAATTGATTATATTAGATATCTTAAAAACAACCTGTTGGATTCATATAAATATGGAGATGGTTTTACCGTCTTTAAGGAACTTATTCAAAATGCATCCGATGCGGCTTCTGACATACTAAAGGTATACGTTTTAGATTCTCTTACAAATGCTAAGTGTTCAGAATCATTGAAGACTCCGGCTATTGTTGTCTATGATGATGGTAATTTTGATAAAAAAAACAAAGCCGGAATCATAAAGATTGCAAGTGATAATAAGACATCAGAATCCACAAAAATTGGTAGATATGGTCTTGGTATGAAAAGTATTTTCCATATTTGTGACTTTTTTATTTATGCGGCAAATACAAAAGACTTTCCATACGAAAGAATTTTCCCTGTAAACTATTGGCCTGATGAAGACGAACGCTTTAAACATTTTTCGGATGAAGATATTGAGCTTGTATTAAATAGTTTGCCAAAAGATGTCGACATCCGAAAACAGAATGGGTTTTTGCTTTATATTCCAATAAAGATTACAAAACCAGGGTGGGAAAATGTTATTTCAGATCCTATTAAGGCATATCCCTTTGGTTCATTTGATAGTTTAAGGAAAAAAATCCCTGTGTCTTTGGCATTGTTATCTGAAGTCGCACCTCAAGAAAAGAAATTAAAATCTATTTTATATTCTCAGGCTGAAGATAAATTAGATGTTTCTGTTGATAATAAAAGTAAAATCAAGAAAATCATTACAAAATCATCAGACAGTAAATCTATAATCCAATTTGTTACCTATAAACCAGAGATATCTAAAGAAACTCTTGAACGAGTTGAAAAATTAAAGGGGAGCGAATATTGGACAAAAGAACAGAAAGATAATTTACAACCTGAAATTTGTTTTGAACTGCTGAAAACAGAAAAAGAGGATAAGGAGGGTAAGGGAAAACTCAGCATAAACTTTTGTGTTTACTTACCTTTGGAAGAAGATTACTGTTCAAAATCCTTTGAACTTGAATCTAAATACAATTATACAATTTTAATTCATTCTAATTTTGCAGTAGACTCTGGGCGACGAGGTATTCGTGGGTTTGGTGATTTACTTGATGAAGCAACTGATATTGGAATTGACAGTGAAGAAGGTATTCAGAAGCTGTGGAATAAGTATCTTGCTCAAATGGTTTTGTTTCCAAACTTGCCTCTATTCTTAAATGAAGCAAAAGAATTAATTAAAGAGCATAATGATTTTTGTGAAATAACAAATAAATTGTACAACACCTGTTTTTCTTCTGCAGGAAAAAATATTCGTCTATGCAATGATTTTACGACAAATAAATATGGATTTGCTAATCTATGTGGAACAGGTTGGAGTTCATTTGAATTAATCAAAGATAAATCTAATTATATTTTTTTGCCTTATAGCAAAGAAGAAAAAGAAATTCAAATACTATTTCCAAGCGTGAATGATAAGAAGACAAAATTTGTATTGAAAACACCTGAACAAAAGTTTATTCTTCCTGATTTGTATAAACCTGATGAAAACTATTTAGCTGAAGTAATTCAAAATATTCCTGCAGCTGGTTTACTTGAAGAAAAATATATTATTGATTTTACTCAGTTTATTGATTATCAGAAAAAAGTTATTGCTTCTACTCCCAATTTGCAAAATATTTTAATTAAACATATAAAGCTATTATTGAGAGGATTATCTTTTGATGATTTGTCTAAAAATCAAACAAGATTAAGTGAGTTATTTAGAACAATTAATGAAGCTACAGCAGATAGTCCATATAAAATTTATTCGATAGGACAGAAAGATAAGAGTGATTTAATAAAGCTATATACTCTTGAAGATTTTAAAACCTTCTGGAATAAAGAAACAACATTTATTTTTGTACCTGGTTTTATTAGAATAGAAAACCTATCCTTACCAAAAATAAGAGAGCATGTCTTTGAAGACAAAGATAATATTTGTGACTTCATAAAATTTGGAGATAACTGTAGAGGTGAATTACATTATAACATTATTTCCAGCCTATTTGGCGGAGATAAACAATGTACAGGTTATTTAAAAAACATAGCAGAAAAATATGATATGCTTCAAGTCTTTAGAGTTAGGAATGCTACATTAAATGAAAAAATAGAAAATCTTAATTATAGATTAATTAAAGATTTGATTATTGAAAAGAAAATCTTTATGACACAGAGTAATCCTTCAAACAAGGAAACGGTTTTCTATTACTACGTAAAAACTATATCACCAATAGATATTTATCATATAAGTCGAGATGTACGAACAGCGGCAGGCTTTACAGAAAACGAAATACCAAGTGCGGATGATGCCAAAAGTATTTTTGATTCGTTCTCCAAACTTTATTATGAATCAAGGACACATATTGAAGATGGTAATTATGAGATAAAACTTGATGTCACAAATGAATATTGGGAACAACTTCTTGATGAAGGATTTAAGAAAATATATGATATTGAACAAAATGAAAAAGAGTTTTATAGATTCTTATTCTCTGGTTTCGATAAAGATTTAAGAGACGAACCTTTGGCAACATTTGCTAAAGATGTTCCTGATGTGTGGAAAAAGGTATTTAAGAAAATTGCACCAAATGCAAAAAATATTCCTGCTAAAATTCCAGCCCGTGCAAGAGAACAAATTGAGAAAAATAAAAATATTTTAAATATTGAACCTGAGCCTCTGAATAAAAACTCATGTAGGGATAGACTTAGGCGTTATGCAGATAATAAAGATGATTTGAGTTTCTTTAAATCCGACTATTACCAGAACGAAGATGTTCAAAAGCAATTATTTGAAAGTTTTACAGACAATGAAAAAGAGCTGTATAGGGCCATTCCTATTCACACTGATGCTAGAACTGGGGTATTAACAGATGCTATAGGAAGAGCCTTTTTAGATACGGAAGAAATAAATTTTCCTTCTCAATGTAAATTGAAGCTAAAATTAATTAAAATTGCGGATGATTCTGATTTAGCATATCATCAAAAAAGATTTATTGACAGTTTAACTGTAAAAGAAGCCATAAAAGAGGCTTTGTCTACAAAACAACCCGATACTGATATTTCACAATGGGTATTTGATAAAATGCGTATTGGAGGAAGCAGGTGTAAGGATATTTTTGAAAGTTCTGATGGGCACAGGTATTTTCACTGGATACCATTAAAACCTGGTAGGAACAAGAACTTTTGCGATATTCAAGAAATACTAAATGATGATATCTTTTCATCTGATTCCCGTGAATGGATTACGGAACATTATGAATTATATAATCTTACTGATCTAAATATTTCCGACAGTAATTTTTTGAAAGAGAAAAAACTGCTTGCGGAAAATTTTGATGAACAATTAGATTATATTGGGCGCAAAGTTGATAAAAATCTTTCAATAAAATTATGCTATTCTAAAACGGAAACGAAAAATTTTTTTTCAGATTTCTCAATTCTTAAAGATTTTAATGATGAACCTATTTTTGGTTTGGTCAATATCCTTAAACAAGAAAGACAGGAAAAACAGGCAGAAGTATTTAATTTTTATAATCGAAGAACATTGAAAGAACTGCCAAGACGAACTATATATGAAACTCTGCTCAATTATATTTGCGAACGACAAGAAGTTACACCTTCTGTATTAACTCTATACGAAAAAATATTAGTTCTACGCCTAAAGGAAGGCAATTTCGATATTTCAGCAATAAAATATCCGACTCAAAATAATGAATGGAAAGAAGCAAAAAACATCTCATCTTCTAACTCTTCAAGTATTTCTCAAAAATTTTTGCTGAATAATAACTTTCATGCGATATTAAGCGATTATAATATTATAACAGAGGATCATTATGAATTCCAAGAGAATAATGCAGATGAAGTAATAATAAAAGAATCTGATAAAATTGAATTAATAAAAAGTATATTTTCTACATGGGAAGCATGTCTTGATAAAAAGAAATTATTATATCTATTTTTTTATTTATTGAAGAAAAATTTTAAGCAGATAGCAAATCAAAAATTAAATGAAAAGGACTTATTGCCTCTAACAAAAGATTTAAGATATAGTCCAATACCTCGAAAGAAAAAATATATTGTTTCTACGTCTGAATCGCATTCTGTGAACGAATGGTGGAATTCGGGATTATCAAAAGAAGAAGCTATAATGGATATAAATTCCGCCATTGAACAATTTAAAGTAATGATTCATATTTCCAAAGGGAAGCAATTTAGGGTTCATTCACTAGCAGGAACAATTATTCTTGTTGATCTAGTTGATGGTAATGATATATGTATTGAGAAACCTTCTTGTGAGTATCCAAATATATTTCATATTTATTTAAATGATACAGCTAGGAAGGTTCCTAATATTGATGAAAAACTTGAAGATTTACTTTTATGTGTGTGGAAAGAAATCTATCAACAGGAAAGTGAAGCTGAATTTAATAAGATGCTTCAGAACTTTAAGGAATCAAATCAGAATACAATAAAGACAGCCCAGTTATTTATGTTTGAGAATTTGATTTTACATCTGAAAGATTTGAATCTTAATAATCCATCTTTTAAGGAAATATTTAATGAATACACAAATCTCTTGAATGAAAAAGCTAGAAAGGATAATGCGAAAGAAGGATTTAGTGGTTATGCTCAAAAAAAGGATGAACTCTCTCAACGGCTTATAAGTCTTATTACGTCAGATACAATTGAAACTGACTATTTTGTAAAAGAAGTCTTCAATTGTGTTGTAAGGAAAATTGATCAAGCTAAATATGATCAGTCAAGAATCCTGTTTGAGTTGTTGCAAAATGCAGATGATGCCGTGAATGATTTAGTGGAAAATGGAGAAAGTATACAAAATCGTACTAGCTTTGAAGTTATTGACTCTGTGTCAAAAGGTTCAAAAAGCCCCGCTATACATATTTCTCATTTTGGGCGATTGATAAATGAAATTCTTAGTAAAGAAAAAGAAGCTGTATTTTCAAATGATCTTTTGAATATGCTTTTGATTAATTCATCAGAAAAAGGAGGTGCAAGCACAGGAAAATTTGGACTCGGATTTAAAAGTGTTTATTTTGTTTGCGGGGAACCCGTTATTCGTAGTGGAGATTTACAATTTAAAATTTTGGGAGCCTTATATCCAGAAAAATGTGAAGTAAATTTTTTACGAGATTTTGAAACGCGAATAGAACTTACATTAAACAGAAAGGCAAATATAGATTTAATATATAGCGAATTCGAAAAAAATGCAGGATTACAAACTCTATTTTGTAAACATATTAATGATATTTCAGTTCGAGGAACTCGGTATAAACCTGAATTAAAAAATGGAGACAGAGTAGGAATTGGTCTGTATTCTATTAATGATAAATTATACCTTCGTTTTGGATTAAAGAATGGATCATTAGTTTTTAAAGTTTCTCAAGATTTAAATTTTGTAGAGAGTTTTAGGGATAGTTCTGTAGCACGAGTATGGAATTTGACCCCACTTTCGACTGCAAAAACATTACCATTCGCTATAAATTGTCCTTTTGAAGTTGATATTGGCCGTAAGAATTTAGATGAAACCGATAAAAAGAATGAAACTATATTAAAAAATTTAGCAAATGAGTTTTCTTCTGTTCTTTGTAAAATTTGTGACAATACCGCCGAGTATTTTAATAAGTTTATTCCTTCTATTTTAGATATAATCCTTAATGGGTGTGGGATAAAAGATAGTATTATATTAAATGGATTCTGTAAAAAAGTATTAACAGAAATTTATTTGTCTAAAAAAATAATTCCAAATGGAATTGGAAATATAATAAGAAATCCAAATAATCCCTATTATATTACGCCTAATAAATTTAATCTTGATTATGATTCTACATGTTTTAGACAATTTATTATTCAACTTCAAACTGCCATAAAGAATGAAAGCATTGTTTCACACAATGTTTCTGAAGCATTATTTGATAGTAATTTGGAATTCAATGAAATTGATGGATTCGAAAAGATTTTACATCTGATTTCTGATGGTTATAAACTCTCTAACAATGAAGTAGAAGAATTTGTAAAATTAGTAAATTTAGTCAAAACAGGATTACCAACATCATTTAAGTGGGAGTTATTCAAAGTACTTGATTATGATAGAGACTGGGAACAGGTTCGAAATGTAGTATTAACTGATTCATTTGCTGATGAATATTCAATTAATGTTGTTTATTTCTTTAAAACTCATATTACAATTAAAGGAAGTCACGAAAATAATCAGCATGATGATTCTGAAGAACCGATACCGGATAATAAACTAAGCGAAGAAAAAGTTTTTAATCCATGTACAGTAATTGATGTGTATAAAAAATGGAAAGAGGCTGTAGATTTAAATACATGGGATTCAAAAAAGCAAGATTACTATAATAGAGTTTTCCCAACTTCATTAGCAGATACAAATTCGAGAAAAAAGTCTCTAGCTATTTCTGCCGACTTCTTTGAAAACTATAATGAAGAAAGAAAAACTATGCCTGAATCCTGGTGTACTCTTTTTATGCTGGGTTCACTTCAATCTATCAATTATTTTGGTGAACAAAGAACAGAAGTGTCTCGCAAAGAAAAAATGGAAAGTATGTCAGGCTTAATAAAAGAATTTTCTGAGGGTGAAACCCTAGACAAATTATATGACCACTATCTAGATTCACATCCACTAAATGAAGATGATTTATTAGAGTTTGAAAGTTTACTTAGAGTCTATAAATTCCGCCGCCAATTTATGGATATTTGGTCTAACTTTCATGGATTGAGATATTCAAAAGAAATTTCAAAAGAAACTTTAATAAACACATCTGCCTCAGCAGAGGCAACAGGAAAAGCTCTGAAAATATACTGTTCAAAGAAAACATTAAAATTTGGAATATCATTGATTGTACGAGAACTGTTGGATTCAGACTTCTATGGAACTTCTGATGCAGAAAGAGATAATGCTTTTGATATTTTAAATCAGTTTACATATATTCCACATGCATATTTGAGAAGAATTGCATTTAACGATTGGACTGAAAGACCTGCAGAAAGAACATCAGAAGAAATTCATTGTGCAATCTTGGAAACGCTTCGAGCAGAAGCTCTAACTGAAGACGAAATAAGAGCATTTATGAAATGTCATGATTTGCCATTCTTAATTTTTGGGGAAAAGAAATGATTCAGGAAAATGATAAAGTAAAACATGCTACGTTAGGCATAGGAACTGTAGACAGTGTAAAACAGGGTTTCGCGATTGTCACTTTTGAAAATGAAGAAACAAAAAAATGTCCTTTTGACGAACTGGAAGTATTACAAGATATTTACTCAGAATTAAGAAATGCAAACAAATCCAATCCTGAAGAAGTAATCGCGAAAACTCAATCGGCAATTATTCAAACAATAAACAATAAATGGGGTGTTTTTTCTCGTTCAAATATTGATTTATTGCCACACCAGTTATGGGTATGTAACCAGGTCTTGAAGGAATGGCCTGTTCGGTATCTGGTTGCTGACGATGTAGGTTTAGGAAAAACAATTGAAGCTGGCTTAATGATATGGAGTTTAATATCAAGTAAAAAGGCTCACCGCATTTTAATACTTACACCGGCACCACTTACTTTTCAGTGGCAAGAACGCTTATTAAATATGTTTGATCTTACATTTGATGTTTTTACTACTGAACAGGAAAATTCAAAAGTAAACTATTGGAAAGGACATTCCCATGTTATTGCTTCATTTCCTACTATGGCAATGGATAATGAAAAGCGAAGAAGTCAAATTTTAGAAAGTGAACCATGGGAATTAGTAATTGTAGATGAAGCTCACCATATGAATGCCACAGAACGTCAGGGGAAAACTCTTCAATATCAGTTTTTTGAAGAATTAGAACAAGCCGGAAAAGTAATATCTACAATTTTATTTACAGGAACTCCGCATCGTGGATTTGATTATGGATTCTTCTCTTTAATGAAATTAGTAAATCCAGATGTATTTGATCCTAAGGGAGACTATTCTACACAGTTTTCTGAATTATCAAAGTATTTTATCAGAAATAATAAACAAAACACTGTCGATATGGATGGCAACAAGCTTTTCAAACCAATACATCAGCATCCACAGTCATTTTCATATACTGATAAAGAAGCTTTGTTTTACGAAGAACTTTCTGACTTCATAGAAGAAGGAAAAGCATACGCTCTTTCTAAATCAGGAACAATTGTAAACAGTATTCAACTTGTTTTAATTGCATTACAAAAACTGGCTTCAAGTTCAATTGCTGCAGTCACTTCTGCACTGGAAACTAGAAAAAGAAATCTACTTGCAATTCGTGATAATAAACTCAAAGAAGTAGATGTTAGTTATAAAGAATTATATGAAGCTCTTCATGGTGAGAATGATGAAGATTTAGACGAAGAAGAAAGTGCAATACTAAAAGAGTTTGAGAAAGTCTGTAAAAAAGATACTTTCCAATTAATGGAAAACGAAATTTCGAATCTTATCTCTTTAATCGATTTGGGTAAGCAAATAACTCATGAAAGCAGGATTGACCAAATAATACAAATTGTGGAAGAAGATTATCCAGAAGAAAATGTTCTTTTCTTTACGGAATATAAAAAAACACAAAGTCTATTAATGACAGAGTTGATGAAAAAATGGGGACCTGATTGTGTAACATTCATAAATGGTGATGAAGCACTTTCTGATGTTATTATGCCAGATGGTTCTAAAAAAGATTTTACAATAAAAAGGACGGATGCTGCCGAGAAGTTCAATGAAAGTCATGTTAGATTTTTAATATCTACCGAGGCAGCTGGTGAAGGAATTGACTTACAGAAAAATTGCCATGTATTGATTCATGCAGATATTCCATGGAATCCTATGCGATTACATCAACGAGTAGGACGAATAAATCGTTATGGACAGAAAAAAGATGTTGATGTAATAACTTTAAGAAATCCAGATACCGTTGAATCAAAAATATGGATTAAACTTGAATTAAAAATCATGAACATAACAAAAGCGTTTTCTGCTGGTATGTCTGACCCAGATGATATGATGATGCTAGTATTGGGAATGCAGAAGAATAAATTTTATGATGATTTGTATTCAGAAGGATTTTCAGCTGCAAGGAAAGGAAATGTTTCTTCTTGGTTTGATTCGAGAGACAAAACATTCGGTGGAGAAAAAGCAGTTTCTTTAATATCAAATATGGTAGGAAATGCTGCAAAATTTAATCTTGAAGGATTACCTGATGTACCAAAATGTGATTTGAAAGATTTGCAAAATTTCTTTAAGAGAGCAATTAGTCTGCAGGGAAAACGATTGACAATTAATGATGATAGATATTCATTTATTACACCTAAGGAATGGTTTAATGAATACGGCATCAAACCACGCTATGATAATTTAATATTTAGAAGAAAACCCAAAGAAGGTGAAAACGCAAAATATATTTGTGGTGTTGGCCATATAGCTTTTAATAAGTGCCTTGATTTTGCAGATGCATTACCATCTTCTACTTGTTGTATAAAGGGAAATATTTCGTATTTTATTTATAAAGCCATAAATCAAAAAAATTACTCTGGAGATAGAATTAATAGGGATTTAATCTTCTTGGCTTATGATTCAAATACAAAAGGAGTTTCCGAAATAAAATTGGATGACGGATTAAAAATAGTTAATGCTATTGATAAAATGGAAACAGAAAACTTTGTTTCAGAAGTTCCGAAATGTGTAAAGGAATTTGCAGAAAAAAGATTGGAGACATTTAAATTTGACCTGCCACTACTTGAGTTGATTTTTGTGCTCAGTGGAGAGAAGAAATAGGGGAGAATAAAAAATGACAGAAGTAAACAGCGAAATCATCATCTATAATACGGATGACGGCAAAGCTGACGTAAAACTATACTCCAAAGATGGTGTTATCTGGATGAACCAGCAGCAGATGGCTTTACTTTTTGACACCTCTAAGCCGAATATAAGTATGCATATCGCTAATATCTTACAGGATAATGAATTGGAAGAAAATTCAGTTGTTAAGGATTACTTAACAACTGCTTCTGACGGTAAGAATTATAGCGTAACTTATTATGCCCTTCCCATGGTTTTGGCAGTTGGATTCCGAGTCCGGAGCGTTCGGGGAACCCAGTTCAGAAAGTGGGCAAATAAAAACCTCACAGAGTTTTTGCAAAAAGGTTTTGTGATGGATGATGAGAGGCTAAAAAATCCTGACGGTCGTCCTGATTATTTTGATGAGCTTTTAGAACGTATCCGCGACATACGGGCAAGTGAAAAACGCTTTTATCAGAAAGTCCGTGATTTGTTTGCCCTTTCTTCTGATTATGACTCAAGTGACAAGGCTACGCAGATGTTCTTTGCAGCTACACAGAACAAGCTTATTTATGCGGTTACTCGACAGACAGCGGCGGAACTTATTTTAAGCCGTGCAGACAGCTCAAAGCCAAATATGAACCTGACCAGCTGGAAGGGAAAAATTGTCCGAAAGCAGGATATATACACGAGTAAAAATTACCTTACCGAAGACGAACTTGACTCCTTGAACCGCATCGTAACAATCTTTTTAGAAAGCGCGGAACTTCGTGCAAAAATGCGCAAAGATTTGACTATGCGTTATTGGGAAGAAAATGTAGACAAACTTATTACCGACCATGATTTGCCATTGCTTGATGACAGGGGAAGCCGTTCTCATAAGCAGATGGAAAAACAGGTTGAAGAAGTCTACATCGAATTTGACAAACGTCGCAAAGCCTACGAGGCTCAGCAGGCTGACAAGCAGGATGAAGAAGAAATAAAGACAGAGATGAAAATGCTAGAAGAAGCTGAAAAACAGGTAAAATTTGCGAGTAAATAAAACACCCCGCCCAAGATTCATTCCGGGCAGGGTAAGATTTTACTCTATCTTAGCAAATCAAACTTTTGAAAATGATGCCTTTTCAATTTCGTTTTTTAACTCGCTGCTAGGCGTAAAGAGGATGCGTTTACTCGTTATGCTTGAAGCATCCACGTTCTCAGGGCTTTCGTATCCCTTTGAAGAGAAGGAAAGTTTTACCCGGCCAAAGTTTCCAAGCTGGATTTTAAATCCGTTCTTAAGGTAGAGGGGAAGCTTCCTTACGAGGGAAGTGAGGACCGCCTCCACGTCAGTTACGTTCAGTGTACATGCGTCGGAAATGTCCTTCGCAAGATCCAGTACCGTCAGCTCCTCCATGTACTGGGGTGCCGCGTAGTATTTCTCTTCTGTTTTATTAAGGGGATTTATCCTCTTTACAATTCTGTATTTCATATAGTTTTTCCTTGTAGCTCTTCAAGGCGGCTACAGCCTGTTCAAGGTATCTCGCTTTCATAGGCGACTCCTTGCATAAATTAATTTGAGTTTTTCAGTCCTGCGAGTTTGCCAACGGCAAAGTCGGTAAGTTCGCATAGCGAACGACCAACGCCGGACTTTACGGTAACTTGAAAAAATTAGGAAAAACCATTACTATTATGATAGTTATTCGGCAACGGTTTTTCCGTAGCTGTTTAGAGACTTTTTAGCTGACTGCAATCAGTTAAAAGGTCTTTTTTTTGCTCGCAATTTGCTTGCCTCCTTGCAGGTTTGCCTGCACTCATTCCCTGTTCAGGATGTTTTCAATCTGCTCCTTGTCGCTTTCATTCAGCTTGCCCATAGCCTTTGCAAGGGCAACAAGTCCGATTACGGCGGTTGCAGTCAGGGCTGTTCCGGCAAGAATCGCTCCCCAGTTTACGCCGTCGCCGGCCGTGTTCTGTGTTGGCTGCAATTCCTTTCCGTCCTTCCCCAAAAGATAATCCGGTGTAGTCTCAAGAATGTCTGCTATCTTCTGCAGGGTCGGAATGCTGGGGTTCCGTCCGTTTGCACCGTCAGTCATCCAGCGGCTAACCGTAACCTCGCTCACGCCAAGCCTTGCGGCCAGTTCCCGCTGCGTCATCCCCTTTTCCTTTAAGAGGGCCTCAACCCTGCTCTTGAAGTTTGCGTCCATCTCGCTTACCTCCATCTTATCCTTTTCATCCTGTATCTGGTTATAAATTACAATAACTTAACCAAATTGTCAAGTAAAATGATAAGAAAAGTCAAAGAAAATCGGATAAATTCAGAAAAACCGCAGAAAATTAGCATTTTAGGTATATTCACCGGCCAGTTCCAAAAAACGTACGGAGAATCCCGGAAAAACGTACGGAGAATTTTTTAAAACACGCCGAGTTTTAAAAAATTCTCGGCGTGTTTTCGGGTAAAACTCGGCGTGAATTTTCGTGGGGCAAAGACCCCATGGCATGGAGACTTTTGCGAAATGGCGGTATTTCCGCAACAAAAGAGGGAATTTGTGGTATAATGTTCTATTATTATGGATGGAGAAGATGGCAAAAAAAAGGTCAAAAGAAATTTCAATTAGAAGTTCAGCCGCAGAATATTTGACTTTTGTTGCGGCGACTGGTGGCAGTAACGAAAGCGTTGAAGTCCGCTACGAAGATGAAAATATCTGGATTACTCAAAAAATGCTTGCCGTTTTGTATGAGGTTGAGACAAATACAATCAATTATCATATCAAAAAGATTTTTGAGGATTCTGAACTTGAAGAAGATTCAGTTATTCGAAATTTTCGAATAACTGCCACGGACGGAAAGTCGTATGACACGAAGCATTATAACCTGCAGATGATAATTGCTGTAGGCTTTAAGGTGAATTCTGAAAGAGCCGTTCAGTTCCGTAAATGGGTTGATAATATTGCAAAAGAGTATACCATCAAAGGCTTTGCAATGGATGATGAGCGTCTTAAAAATGACGGTTCAATTCTTACAAAAAAGTACTTTGAGGAACAGCTGGAGCGTATCCGAGAGATTCGTTCTAGTGAGCGCAAATTTTATCAGAAAATTACGGATATTTATGCAACAGCAATTGATTATGATAGAGATGCAGCGGCTACAAAAAGATTTTATGCCACTGTCCAAAATATGCAAGGCAAGCAAGTGCGTAGCGTTGCACATTATGCGGTTCACGGACACACTGCTGCGGAATTGATTGTAGAACGAACTGATGCAGCAAAAGAACACATGGGGCTAACAACTTGGCAGGACGCCCCAATAAGAATAAAATTTTCTCCTGAGCATACACACATTTTACATATTTTTAGGCCATTTTTCAACAAGAAAGTGCATATTTTTAGAAGCTTTTTCGTAAGCATTTGCACATTTTTAGGTAGCAAACAGTTCTTTATCCTGCTTCATTTCCTGCGATGCCCCTTGATTTATAATAAAAAAAAGTGTTGGAAAAAAGACCCTGTAGCATTGCTTGCGACAGTTGGTGTAGTATAATTATGATGGAAAAGAAAAGCTGTTTATGATATACTCTTGTCTTGGAGTCAAAATTGAGCAAAAATTACAATGAAAAAACACGTGTTCAAATGCCTGCAATGGTTCACCTTACACGGCTTGGCTACAATTACATTGGAAAAATGTATGAAGAAAATGCCGGAGAAACTTTTGATTCTGAAACAAACATCCTTATAGATAAATTTCATTCAGCTTTTGAGCGATTAAACCCTTCAAAAAAAGGAGACTGGCTTGCTGTTTTTTCCGACATCAAAAAAGAACTAAATGATGATGACTTAGGAAAACAGTTTTATGAACGCCTAATTTCTGTTTCTCCTTATAAACTGATTGATTTTGATAATCCTAAAAACAATGATTACTACTGCACAGCAGAGTTTACCTGCCGTAATGGTGAAGATGAATTCCGCCCTGATATTACTCTTTTTATAAACGGCCTACCTCTTGTTTTTATAGAAGTTAAGAAAACTAACAATGTTGGTGGCATGATTGCAGAAGCTAACCGCATGAACAATGAACGTTTACCGAATAAAAAGTTTCGTCGTTTTATAAACATCACACAGCTGATGATTTTTTCTAACAATATGGAATATTCTGCACTTGGCGGTATTGTTCCGATTGAAGGTGCTTTTTATTGCACAGGGGCACGAAAGAAAGCATTCTTTAACTGTTTTAGAGAAGATAATTTTACTGCTCAGCTAATACCGCCTTTTAATGCAAATTACCCATATAAGCCGATAGACCAGGAAGTTGAAAAAGAGATTCTTACTGACTTTAACTGCCAGGTAATTAAACAGTCTCCTGAGTATCAGACAAACCTTGATATTTATACACCGACAAACCGTATTCTTACTTCTATGTGCAGCCCTGAGCGTCTGCTTTTTATTCTGAAATACGGAATTGCATATGTAAAATCTGAACGCGAAGTAGATGGTAAAATTGAAGTAACTGACCAGAAGCACATTATGCGCTATCAGCAGATGTTTGCGGCTCTTGCTATTCGTGATGCTCTTGAAAACGGAAAGAAATCTGGAATTGTATGGCACACACAGGGCTCGGGAAAAACTGCTCTTTCATACTACCTTACAAGAATACTCACAGACTATTTTGCAAAGCATAATAAAGTAACAAAGTTCTATTTTATTGTTGACCGTTTGGATTTATTGGAACAGGCAAAGCAGGAATTTGAAGCACGCGGACTATCTATAAATACTGCTAATAGTAAAACAGAACTTATGGAACAGTTCCGTACCAATCAGAGCCAGCAGGGAGTCACTGGTAAAGCTGAAATTACAGTCGTAAATATTCAGAAAGTTGAAGAGGACCAGAACAAAGTTCAGGTAAAAGATTATGCAACAAACTTACAGCGTATATTTATAATTGATGAAGCTCACCGAGGTTATAAACCTGACGGATGCTTCCTTGCAAATCTGTTTAATGCTGATCCTGATTCAATTAAAATTGCTCTTACAGGAACTCCAATTCTTAAAGAAGAAAAATCAAGTTGCTCGGTGTTCGGTGATTATTTCCACGCGTACTACTATGACAAATCAATCTCAGATGGATATACATTAAAAATTCTACGAGAGGAAATTGAAACCTCGTACCGCAAGCGACTTACCGAAGCTTACCAGAAACTTGAAAAACTTGTTACTAAGGGTGAACTTAAAAAAGAAGACATTATCAGTCATGATTCATATGTAAAAGAATTGCTCCGCTATATTATTAAAGACCTTGTTACTTTCCGACTGTTACAGGGAGATCCGACTCTGGGCGGAATGATTATCTGTGAAACAAGTGAACAGGCTCGAAAGCTCTATCAGTATTTTGATGAGATTCAGAATGAACTAAATCGTCATTCCGAACTTGTTTCGGAATCTCATGATGAAAAGATGCTGAAACAAGTTCAGCATGACAAATATACTTTGAAGCCAGGACTTATTCTTTATGACAGTGATGATAAAGAGACAAGAAAGCAGATTGTTAAAGACTTCAAAAAGAATTTTACAATCGATATTCTGATTGTATATAACATGCTGCTTACAGGTTTTGATGCTCCTCGTCTTAAGAGGCTTTATTTTGGAAGAAAACTCCGCGACCACGGTCTGCTTCAGGCTATTACACGTGTAAACAGGCCTTATAATTCTGAATACGGTGAACAGCGTTATGGAACTGTAATTGACTTTGCCGATATTAAGGCAAACTTTGAAGAAATCAATAATAAGTACATAAAAGAATTCCAAAAGTTTAGTAGCGAAGATGAAACTGGCGTAAAAAATCTTCCCGATATGTTCACTCAGGTTTTGGAACAAAAAGAAAATATCATTAAACAGATGAAAGAAGCACGCCAGACTCTTTCTAACTATGATATAAGTAATGCAGAAATCTTTGATCAGGAAATAACTGAAATTGAAGACAAGAAAGAACTCTTTGAACTTCGAACTGCTTTGACTAATGCAAAGAATATGTTCAATCTTGTACGCACTTTTGGTGATGAAGAATTAAAAGCAACCTTTGCTAAACTTGTAATTGAAAAACTCCCGGACATGCTGGCTGCTGTTCAGGCACGAATTAATGAAATAAATACGATTGAAGCCTTTGAAACAAGTGATGAAACTAAAATGCTTATCAACGAAACAATGATGAACATTCAGTTCAACTTTTCTATGATAAACAAAGAAGAATTAAAGCTTGTAGATAACGGTTCAGAATTGCAGGAAAAACTTTCAAAGACCCTGCATGAGCTACGCGATTATTACGACCCGGAAGACCCGCAGTTTATTACTCTTGCAGAAGCATTTAAGCAGCGATTTAAGGAACATAAATTTAAACCTGAAAGCCTTGCGCAGTACAACGAAGAAAACAAAGCAATGGATGATATCTACAAAAAGATTCGAACGCTTCGAAGAAAAGATGACGCGCTCCTTTCCCGCTATCATGGCGACAAAAAGTTTGTCCGTGTTCACAAAAGAATTGTGGAAGAAAACACAAGAAGAACAGAACGACATGCTCAGCCAATTATTTCAACAATGACAGATGATATTGTGGCTGCAATGATGACTGTAAAACAAATCATAGATCAGCAGGTTTATGACAGAAATGATATATTGAAGAAAGACACTTATTTTGCAGAAACGGTGTGGTCTTTAATTGACGAGAGCCTTTATAAGCTCAATATAAAATCAGAAGTTGAAGACTGTGATTTTATTCAGAAGCGGGTAAGCAAGCAGTATCTGGAACAGTATCACACAATGTATATGTAAGAATGAGATGCTGAAACAAGTTCAGCATGACAAACACAATTTTCAATTGGAGATAATATGAACATCAGAGAAAAAACAGTTGCACTTATTGATGAATTAAAAGCAACCTGCCAGAGTGCCGGACTTGGCAATGACGGAAACGAGTTTAAAATCATCACGCAGGTTTTTCTTTATAAATTCTTAAACGATAAATTTGGCTATACACTTAAAAATAAAGACACCCGCTACAAAGCCCAGTTCCAGAATGTAAAAGACTGGGAAGGAGAATACGCAAAACTTTCTGAAGAGGAGCAAAAGCGCGTGTGCCGTGTATTGGGCGCAGACTGCCCGAATTTGTATTCCCGTCATCTTATTACCCAGCTCTGGAACCAGCAGACAAAAGGCGACTTTGATGTAATTTTTGATTCAACAATGAAAGATATTGCAGCAGAGAATATGGAAATCTTTTCTACATTGACGGTTGCAAACACAAAGATTCCGATTTTTGAGCCGCTCACCCAGTATGTTACAGACGACAGCCAGAGAGCAAACTTTGCCCGCGCTCTTGTTGATAAGCTTGTAAAGTTCAGCTTTGAAGAAGCCTTTGCAGAACACTACGATTTTTTTGCAAACATCTTTGAATATTTGATTCAGGACTACAACACTGCAGGCGGTGGAAAATACGCAGAGTATTACACACCACACGCGATCGCAACAATTATGGCCCGACTCCTTGTAGGCGATGATTCAGATTTACACAATATTGAATGTTACGACCCTTCTGCCGGAACAGGAACCTTGCTCATGGCATTGGCACATCAGATTGGAGAAGACCGCTGTACAATCTTTAGCCAGGATATAAGTCAGCGTTCAAATAAGATGCTCAAGCTTAATCTTATTCTGAATAATCTTGTTTCAAGTCTTGATCATGCAATTCAGGGAGATACTCTTGTAAACCCGTATCACAAATCTGATGACGGAAAAGAACTGCGACAGTTTGATTTTGTTGTTTCTAATCCACCGTTTAAGATGGACTTTAGCGATACAAGAGAAAAGATAGCGGCCATGCCGGCCCGCTTCTGGGCTGGAGTTCCAAATGTTCCAAAAACAAAAAAAGAAGGAATGGCAATTTATACATGTTTTATTCAGCATGTAATCAATTCAATAAAGGATAACGGAAAAGGCGCAATCGTAATTCCTACTGGCTTTATTACTGCAAAGTCTGGAATTGAAAACAAAATCCTTCACAAGATTGTTGATGATAAAATTGTCTGGGGCGTTGTTTCCATGCCAAGCAATGTATTTGCAAACACAGGAACAAACGTAAGTGTTCTTTTCTTTGATAAATCAAAAACAGCTGATAAAGTAATTCTTGTAGATGCATCAAAACTTGGAGAAGAATACAAGGATTCTAACGGTCTTAAAAAACGCCGGCTTACTGACGAAGAAATTGAAAAGATTGTAAAGACATTCCGCAATAAAGATGCAGTAGAAGATTTTAGCGTTTGCGTTACTTACGATGAAATTAAAGAAAAAGGCTATGTACTTTCTGCCGGCCAATATTTTGACATTAAGATTGAATATGTAGATATTACAGAAGACGAGTTTAATGCTCAAATGAAAACTGATACAGAAGAGCTTAAAGCAATGTTCGAAAAAAGCCATGAGCTGGAAAGTGAGATTGAAAAACAGCTGGCAGGACTGTCATTCTGCGGAAAGTAATAGGAGAAAGATATGGGAAAATCCATTAGCATCATTGATAATGATTATTCTAAGTGGGTAGAGACTCTTATAAATCGTTATAGAAGAACCCAAATAAACGCCGCAGTAAAAGTTAATACAGAACAGATAAAATATAATTTTCTCTTAGGCCGTGATATAGTAGAAATGAAAGTTGAGGAACGCTGGGGAGAAGGCGTTATTACACAATTAAGTAAAGACTTAAAGAAAGAAATGCCAACAGCAGAAGGACTGTCTGTTACAAACTTGCGTTATTGCAGAAGATTTTATTTATTGTATTCAGATTTAATTACAATTCACCCCCAGGCTGAGGGTGAATTAACAAAAAAGAAGAAAATCGAAATTCGCCCCCAAGCTGGGGGTGAATTAATAGAGCTTTCAGAGAATAAAGAAGCATCTATCATATTCAATATTCCATGGGGACATCATAAATTAATATTGGACAAGGTAAAAGGTAATACTGAAAAAGCCCTATTCTATATGCAGCAAACCTTGGAGAACGGATGGAGCCGAAATGTTTTACTGAACTGGATAGATACAGATTTATTTGAACGTTCTGGAAAATCAATCACAAACTTTGTAAATACATTACCAGTTCCAGATAGTGATCTGGCACAAGAAATTATAAAAGATCCATATAATTTCGCATTCGCAGGTGTAACAGAAAAGCATAACGAAGAACAGTTGAAGCTGGCTTTATTGCAGAATATAACAAACTTTCTTGTTGAACTTGGAACTGGTTTTGCTTATGTGGGAAAAGAATACAGACTTGAAATTGGGCATACAGAAAATTTTATTGACTTATTATTTTATAATTTAAAATTACGCTGCTATGTAGTTGTAGAAGTAAAAATTGGAAAGTTTGCGTCTCGTGATATAGGGCAAATTGGAAGTTATATTGTTGCTGTAAATCACCAATTAAGAGTAGAAGGAAAAGATAATCCAACTATTGGACTTTTGATCTGTAAAAGTAAAGATAATATTCAGGCACAATATGCCCTGGAATCTAGCAGTCAGCCAATTGCTATTTCGGAATATGAATTGGAAAAATTCTATCCAGAAAAAGTTGAAGGAACTATTCCAACAATTGAGGAAATTGAAAGTCAAGTATCTAACGTTATTGGTATTGAAGATGCAGCAAAACTTTCAATACCAAGCGTAAAAAATGCAGCAGAACTTATGATTCCTAATGTAAAGAACGCTGCAAAATCTGCTTATATGAAAAAGCAACAGAAAAAGAAAAAGGACTAGGCAGATATGGAATTGAAAAAATATAAGTTGGGTGAGATTGCAGAAATAACAGCAGGCGGTGATGCTCCCAAAAATTATACAAAAAAACAGACTGCTGATAATTCAATACCGATATATTCTAATGGCATAGATAACGAAGGATTATATGGCTACACAAACATTTCTAAGATTAATCGAAAAGCATTTACTGTTTCTGCAAGAGGAACAATAGGAGTGTCTTTTAAGCGTAATATGCCTTATTTTCCAATTGTTCGTTTATTGTCTGTTATTCCGAAGAATAATAACTTTGATTTGGATTATTTGTATTATGCCTCAAAATTATTTAAATTTAAGAAAGATGGAAGTGTTCAACAACAATTAACTGTTCCAATGTTGACTGAAATAGAAATTTCAATACCCCCTTTAGAATCCCAGCAAAAAATCGCCGCGGTTCTTTCCGCACTCGATGATAAAATCGCATTGAACTGCCGCATGAATGCAAAACTGGAGCAAATGGCAAAACGGCTCTATGACCACTGGTTCGTGCAGTTTGACTTCCCTAATGCAGACGGCAAGCCATACAAATCTTCCGGCGGAAAAATGGAATATAACGAAGTGCTCAAACGAGAGATACCAGCTGGGTGGGAAGCAAAGAAACTTGGTGAACTATTTACAACTAATAGAGGTGTTTCTTACAGTACAAAAACAATAACTGGTTATATTGGAATCCCAATGATTAATCTTGCATCATTTTCTCCAGATGGTTCTTATAAAATCGATGGAATCAAAACTTACACTGGTGAATATACAGATGAAAAAGTATTGAAACCTTTTGATTTAGTCATGTGTAATACCCAGCAAACTGCAATTGATTTTTCAAAAGACATAATTGGCAAAGCATTGCTGGTGCCTGATATTTTTGAAGGAGACATAACATCTTCTCATCACGTTAATACATTGAAAGTACATGATAAGAAGCTAAAATTTTATTTGTATCATCTTTTCAACACAGATTATTTCCACGCATATATTTCACATTATGCCAGTGGTACAAATATTATGGGATTAGACTTCGCTGGAGTAGAAAACTATTCTGCTGTAATTCCAAGTGAAGAAATATTATCAAAGTTCGCAGACTTTACACTGAATATTGAGAAGAAGAAAAGTGAGATTATACGGGAGAATAAGAAGCTCATAAGTTTACGCGACAGACTGTTACCGTTGCTTATGAACGGACAAGTTGAGGTGAGATAGAATTATGAAATTATATCGTTTCAGGTCAGATCCAGAATTTACACTTGATGAACTTGAAAAGAATTATTTTCATTTTTCTTTACAAAATGAATTAAATGATCCGATGGAAGGTTTTATTAATCTTTATTGGGAAGGTGATAAAATCTTATGGAAGAATTTTTTAAAACATTATCTTTATACATTAACAAATACAATTATAAATATTTATATATTGCCAGAAGCTATAAACAATCCTCTTCCAATTCATTTTGATGAATCAAAATTTCCTACTAAAGAACTTCAAAATATTTTTGAGGATTTACGTGATACTTTTTTTAAGAACAAGGAAGTAAATTGCTTTTTAGATTATTTAACAAATATAAAACATCGTATATATATTAATGAATTAAAAAATTATCTCGGCTTTCTACAACTTTTATCTTTATCTATCGTATTAAACATATTAAAAAAACATGAAATTCTTGATTGGAAATTACCAGCTATATATAAAATAGGTGTTTTTGATAAATTTGCATTTTTAATGCCAATGGTTGAAAAACAACATCCTGATTTTATAAAACTTATATTTGATGCTTGTTATCATGTAAAAAAAGAAATGAATCTATCTTTCAAAATGAGCTTCAAGGATGTTGATGAAAACGGTATAAAATCTTTTTTAATTAATGAGTTCCCAAATAAATATGTTGAAGAAGTCAAAGCTCTTGCATTTTCAACACCATGTATTGTTTCTTTTATGGAGGATTATAGTTCACCTGCCTTTTGGGGATATTATGGAAATAAACATAAAGGATTGTGTTTAATTTTTGATAATGGAAATTCAGATAATGAAATCCATTTTGATTTTCAAACAACATGGGGCGGAATTTGTTGTTCAACACATAAAGTAACATATCAAACAAAATATGAAGATGTTAATTTTTTCAGGATGTTGGGTAGTATTTCATTATTTGCTATGGATAAGTTTTGGCTTAGTGATTGGGAAGGAAACAGAACTGAGTATTTAAGAATTGGTGATAATTATTTAACTGAAGAATGGCGAAACGAGTACAATAAAACTTTGTCAGAAGCATTTTCTATTAAGTTTCCAGACTGGCAAAATGAAAAAGAACATCGAATTGTATTACAAAAAGAATTAGTTGCAAATGATACCCCTGATACAAGAAAATTTGTTTATGATTTTAAGCTTTTAAAAGGTATCATTTTCGGATTAAGAACTGATGATGATTATAAAATTAGGGTTATGAATTGTATTAATAAAAAATGTGAAGAATGTGGAAGAACTGATTTTAAATTCTATCAAACAGAATACAATGCAAAGACAGGTTTATTGAATATAGGAGAAGTTAAAATATAAATGAATAAAGATACTCTTTCCCGACAGCCATATCTAGATTTACTCAAATCAATAATTGCAAATCAAAAAAATAATCCAACTGGTTATTCTTTTGCGATTGACGGCGAATGGGGCTCTGGAAAAACATGGATTTTACAGGAACTTGAAAACTTTCCACCTGTAGATATTTTGAAAAAATCCTCTGATATGATGTTTAATATTGAAAAGAGGAAAAGTAAAATTATTCGTAAAAATGCAAAACTTACAACTTTGCGTGATAGATTGCTGCCACTGCTTATGAATGGCCAGGTGGAGGTGAAGTAATATGGTTTTTGAGCAACCTATTTTAGAAGGTATCTGTAAAATCTTAGGAGAATATGCATCAGGTACTCAAATAACAACATATTTAGCTCAATTAAATATCACAGATGTAGATGGACCACAGAGTACAAAATGGAGACGATTATATAGTGCATTTGCAGTATATCAGAATCACTTTAAGGATAATACAAAAATTCTTGAATATATTTGTTTAGAGTGTGCACCTTCTCGATATGCAAACAATGAAGATAATTACTTTAAGCTTCTAGAACAGATAAACATTCAATTAGCATTCTGTGGACTTGAATTATTACAAAATGGAAGAATTCAAAAAATCGATAAAGCAGAAACAATCTCTGATGCTCAGAAAAAAGCTACAAATTTAAAAATAAAGTTAGAACAACGTGATACCCATTCAATGATTTTTCAATATTGCAAGTCTGAATTACTGCAGAATAATTATTTTCATGCAGTATTTGAAGCAATGAAAGGACTGATGCAACGAATTCGAATGTTATCTGGTTCTAGTTTGGATGGAGCCAATTTGATTGAAAATATATTTAGTAAAAATAATCCGGTGTTAATAATCAATAATCTTCAATCAAAATCTGAAATAGATGAACATATGGGATTCTGTAATTTACTTAAAGGATTATGCGGAATGTTCAGAAACACTGAAGCTCATGAACCAAAAATAACTTGGAATGTTTCTGAACAAGATGCTTTGGAAATTTTAGGAATGATTTCTTATTGTCATAGACGATTAGATAAAGCTCAAAAAATACGATTAACTGAAAACTAACGGAAGAAAAATGTTGGATTTATTTATACCACAAGTCGATCAGAATAAATTACATCACAATTTCATAGAAATAACAAAAGATCCGCAGCCATATGCAAGAGAATTGCTTAACTCATGGACTGATGGTTTTATAGATAGAGATAATAAATTTGTTAAAGAATTTCAGACTACATTTAATTCTTCTTTTTGGGAATTATATCTTTTCAATGTATTTAAACAATATGGATTTCAAATTGATTTTACCAAAGCAATGCCTGATTTTGTGATTACAAATCCTTATGAAGTATGTGTTGAAGCAGTTATTTCAAATAATGCCTATAATGCAAGTCCAGAATACGAAAGAGATATTAACCCAAATAATATTCCAAATCTTGAAATGATTGTTCATACTGCAACAGTTAGATTGGCTAATGCAATTATTTCAAAATATAGAGATAAATATCTTAAAACTTATTCAAAGGAAGATTATGTAAAAGGTAAACCTTTCATTTTAGCTGTGGCACCATTTGAACAACCTTATTTCTGGGAACAAACTTCTCAAGCAATAATGCATGTTTTATATGGATTAAAAGGATTTGAATATACAGATCCAAATAATAAAATTCTTCCTAATGTAAAGAGAAGTATAATGGATCCATTTATAGAAAAAGATAATAGTAGTGAGATACCTTTAGGCTTTTTTTCCAATAATCAAATGGAAGAGATAAGTGCTATTATATTTTCGAATGTTGCTACTTTTGGAAAAATAAGAGCATTAACAAAAGATAAAGCCCCAAGAGAAATGATATTTTCATTTACAAAATATAATGAAAAAGGTTTTCGTCCAATTCAAGGTAGTCTTCCCAAAAAGTATTATTCCGAAAAATTAGATTCTGGATTAGCAATATATTTAAATCCATTTGCAAAATATTCTTTATCAGAAAATTTTTTAAATCATTTCCCTACTGTATGTTCATTTGATTATTCGTGTAACTTACCAATAGGTGATTCTAAAAATGAAGAATTATTAAAAAGAATGGTTAATGTAATAAATATTATTTAATAAGGAGCAATTAGTATGATAGTTGGAGTTTTTCTAAAAAATTATAAAGTTTACGATGGCTTAAAGTTTATTCCGCTTTCTAATGGAACATATTTTTCTGCGCTTTTTGGTCCAAACGGAGTTGGAAAGAGTTCCGTACTAGAGGCGCTTGATACTTTTTTTAATGATCGAGAGTGGAATATTTATAAAGGAAATACGGGCTATATGAATACACCATATATTGTTCCTATATTTCTAATTAAAAAAGATGAATTAAAAAAAACAGGAAAACAAAATCAAGAGTATTATAATTTAATAAAAAAAATTAGCGATTATATCTGGTCATTAGAAAATTTGCATGGTTCAAGTACTGAAGCTACAAGTTTTATTGGTTTTAAGGAAGAGTTAAAATCAAATATAGATATAAAACAATATTTTTTGTTTCCACTTGGAATTATGCATGGAGTTAAATCGCCATATTTTGGTTCATTTCAAAGAGATGAAAACTTTTTAAAAATATTTGGAATAAAAAGAGAACAAATCGACAAGCAACTAGATAGGACAAAAGTTGAGGATGATGCTATTAGCAATTATTTCTCGAATAATGCAAACTTTTTAGATTACATAAAAGATAATTATTATTATGCCTATATTCCAACAGAAACTAATATATCTGAATATACAAAACTTGAAACACGAAATATGCAGATGTTTATGCATAAAGATGTTGGAGAAGAAATTTCAAAAGCTATTGGTAACAGAAACTTAGAATCTATAAATAAACAGTTAAAAGATTTTGTTGAACAAATTTCAGCTAAACTTGAGAATTATACATATAAGAAACCTATTGGAGGAAAATCGAATCTTACAATGCAAGATTTGATTGATACTATAATAATTGCTTTCTTTTCTATTCGTGTTTTAACTACAAATAAAGGTAATATCTCTATCGATCAAATGAGTTCTGGCGAAAAAAGAAAGGCATTAATTGATGTAGCATTTGCATTTCTTGATAGTCAGCATCAGCAAAATAAAAAAATCATTTTAGCTATAGATGAACCAGAAATATCTCTTCACATTTCTGCTTGTTTTGAACAATTTGAAAAATTAAAAAATATTAGCAAAAATAATCATCAAGTTTTGATTACTACTCATTGGTATGGATTTCTGCCAATTATTTATAATGGATTTGGAATAAACATTGTTCGAAATGAAGCAGAACGAGACACATTAATACAGTATTATGATTTATCAAAATATCAAGAAGAAATTAGGTTAGCCAGAAATAAACAGATATTACCTTATGATGTAAAATTGAAAGGAAAATATGATTTGATTCAATCTGTCATCTCTTCATTGAATTCTGACATACCGTACAATTACATTTTTGTTGAAGGCTCTTCTGATAAGATATATCTAGAATATTATTTATCTGAATATATAGAGTCGAAGAATCTACGTATTATACCGGTTGGTGGTGCAAAAGAAGTAATAAGTATTGTTAGAAATATTAATCTATCAATAACAGAATCTGATGCTATTGTCAACGGAAAAGTATTAGGCATAACAGATACTGATGAACAATTGGTTAGAGTAGAAGATTTTAGGGACTCAAATAATGTAAAATTAAAAAGACTCCAATTTGATAAAAATGAAAAAGATGTAAAATTGATAAATATTGATTCAAATCCTGTATCTTCTGCAACAGATATTGAAGATTCATTGGATCCTATATTATTTTTGTCAATTCTAAGGTCTTTTATTACGAATGAAGATAAAAAATATTCATTTATATTAGATTCGGAATCAAATGAAGAAGCTAAATGTTCATACAATGTTATAGATTATACTGAAAGTCAAAGAGAAAAGATTCGAGAATTTTTCAAATTAGAGCATAATAAACGAAAAGTTGACTTTGCGTACAAATATGTTTCAGCAAAAAAAGATAAAGCTGAGTTAAATATAGTAAAAGAAATATTAAGATTGTTTAATTGGGAGAAGTATGAAACAAGTTGATTTCCTTTCCCGTCAGCCATATCTCGATCTTCTCAAATCAATAGTTTCAAATCAGAAAGACAATCCAACCGGCTATTCTTTTGCGATTGACGGTGAATGGGGCTCTGGAAAAACATGGATTTTGCAGGAACTTGAAAAGCAACTCTTAGGAGATAAAGACAATAGATATTTAATCTTCCATTACAATGCCTGGGAGAATGATTTCTATGATGAACCGCTGGTTGCAATTCTTTCGGTGATGATTGAGAAACTGAATCATGTTGCATCTCAAAAATCTCTTTATGAAGCTGCTATAGATGAATTATTAAGACAAGCTTCTGCTGATTTACTTACTTTAGTTTCTGGAATTGTAAAGGAAGTTACCAAAATTGATGCAGAGAAAATTATAAAACGCAAAAATGGATTTTTTCGTAGAATTAAAGAAAACACAAAACTTACTGCAAAAGATATTAATACACTAATTCCATTGCAGCATACTTTACAGGAAGTCCATAATAATCTTAAAAGGCTTTCTGAAAAGTTCCATATAATTCTTGTAGTTGACGAATTAGACCGCTGCCTACCGGAATATGCAATAAAAGTTTTGGAACGTCTGCATCATGTTTGTAATGAAATGCCGATAGTTCAGATTTTAGCAATAAACAAAAAAATTTTTTCTGAAAGCATATCTTTTGTATTTGGAAAAACAGTTTCAGATAAAGAAAACATAAATGCCTGGAAAGAAGCATTTACCGATAACTACCTTCAGAAATTTGTTGATGCCGTGATTCACTTACCAAATGGAAAACCTGATAGTCGTCTTGAAATTTTGAACGGTCTCGAAAAAGAGTTTAGGCCCTATATTCGTTCAGACAATATTGGAAGGGATTGTATTAAAATTGATGATAATTTCCTTGCTTCGTTTATATCTTCTTTGATGAATGGAGTTGAAAGGAGGCTTCAGGAGAAAATCTTTAAACAGGTTGCCTTGTGTCACGAATTAACAATTAAAAGCGGGATAAAGATTGAAAAGGAGGAAATAACTTATGCATTCCTAATCTATGAAATTCTATCATGTATTTCTAAATATGTGTTTCATTCAAACAAGCAATTCATGCTTAGAGAATCAACAAAGAGGCAAAGTTATATTCTTTCGTTTTCCAAAAATGATGAATTCTCAAGAACATTTTATGAAGAAAAACATCACATAATTAATTCAAATGTAGAAGACTTTTTTTCTGTCCCCACAAATCAAAATCATACCGGCCAATTCCTTGATTCAGTTTTTATTAGAGATACAAAAACCTATTTGATGGCTTTTTTTTCAGATCCTCCTCACTTTTCATACAAAAGTTTTGAGAGTCATGTTTGGGATTGGATAGGAGAATATAAAGTATTTCTCAAAAAATATGATGAAATAATGGATATGTTGGTTGTAAAATAGATTCAAAATGGAGTAATTTAACAAAAATTAAAGACTGATTATCTTGCTACAATCCCCATAAAATTCCTTAAAAAAAATCACCCTGCTTCATTTCTTGCTACACCCCTTGATTTATAATGGTGACAGAAGTAGAGGGAAAAATCCCGAAGAGGAGGAAGATTATGGAAAGGCAGATTTTGATTAAGACGGCAGAGGCCTGGTTTGAATTCAGCAAGAGCAGAACCGGCCAGATTGATTTTGTTGGAAAAGTGGCGGAGACGTTAAAGGAAGATGAACTTTTGAAAGGGGGGGGGCTATCAGAAAATTGCTTCCAGTGCATATTTTACTCCAAGCTATTACATCTATTTGCAGGAAGGGGAAAACGCAAATTCTCTTGTTTATGCCGCAGGCGATGTTGACGTTTCCGATTCCGACACCTTTGATTTTCTTGTTCACATCGGGCCGCTCCTTGCCGCAGTGGACTCAAAGGATTCTCTTTTGGCGGGTGAGCTCTATCTTCGCCGCAGATCAGTGTTTGAGAAATTCCCCCAGCTGTCTTCATTCATTATGGAAGATCTTTGTGCGGAAATTCTTTTTTCACTCTGCTACGGAGAAATGCAGAATATTCTGCCGGATACCATTCCCCTTTTGTTCAACTCGGCAAAAAAGAAACTGGACTTTGATTCAAGCCGGGAAAGTCTGGAGCAGGCCTTCATGCGCTACTTTAAGGACAATGCCGTGACACTAACCCTTCCCCTTGTTGGAACCTGTTATTACGACTGGGAAGACAAAATGTGCCCCTACGTTCTGGAAAAACTCTGCGACAACCTGAGCGCAGAAAATCTTCTTGGAGCCGCCGAAAAAATCCGCAGGGCAAAGCATGACTTTTACCAAAGCCTCGAATGTGTGGTACAGGCTGAACCCTACAATCCCCACGACCGCAATGCAATCATCGTGTGCATTGAAAATCCAGAAGCCAAAATCAGCGGAAATCCTGGACTTGAAAAAGCCGGCCACATTCGGGCCCTCGCCGCAAAAATCATCCGCGAGTCTAAGCCAAAAAAGATGAGCTACGGAGGAAGGCTGTGCAGTTTGAGTGACAGCACAATTTGCGTAAAGGTGACAGTGTAGGAAAAGGAGAAAGACGAAAATTCTGCATCATGGTTCTTCTCAAGCGAAGAATTGCAGAATGGGAGGATTAAAAGACTCAGATGATGAAGTTACTATGAAGAATGACAAGTTTGTACATTAAAAAGAAATCAAAGTTGTGGTATAATGGGAGGAGGGTGAAAGAAGTGGCTTGGCGAAAACTTTTTATGCTGAATCCTATAATAAGAAATGCAATTTGATATTGAAATTTGCAAACTGAACCCTATAATAGAGATGTGAGAAGAAAATATGAGTATTACTACCGAAGATGAAGAACTTTATAATGAATTTCATAAGCGATTTCCATTGGAAAAGATGAAAACTATTTCTTTGGAAGAGTATACAAATTTAGAAAAAAACTCTTTTTGCTATTGGGTTGAAAATAAACTAAATAACTGGGGAAATATACACGGAGCTACTTCTTACAAATTTGGTATTTACAGATGGAATAAAGAACCGGAAAAAAATAAGACAAGCATTCTCGCTGATGACAAATATGCGTGGCAGGATAGATTTGGCAAGAGCCCAGAAGAGGCATTTGAAAATGTCCGTAATAAAATAGTAAAGATAATTGAAGCTTCAAAGAATCAAGACTATAAGACAATTGATGACATCGATATAAGCGAAATGTTCAAATGGAAGATAGCCTTTTTGTATTCTGAAAAAAAATTGATTAATTGGTTCAGCCGTGCATCATTATTCTGTTTTGCTAAATATCTGGGAAAGGAATTTGATGAAAATACACCTACGTCATATCTTCAAAGTTTTTTGATGAAAAAGAAAGGTGACAAATCATTGGAAGTTTTTAGTGAAGAATTACTGCCTATTTGGAAGAAATATAAACAAGAAATAAACGGTAACGATATTTATGAAGGAAACAAAATGACAGATAATGATGATACAATAGAACAATACAAATTCCTCTTACTTAACTCCCACAACCTAATCCTCCACGGAGCACCGGGAACTGGCAAGACACACCTTGCCCGAGAGATTGCAGAGGCAATGGGATGCTCTGATAACGAGATTGGCTTTGTGCAGTTTCACCCAAGCTACGACTACACGGATTTTGTTGAGGGCTTGCGGCCTGTAAACGACGGTGGCAGTGGGCAGATTGGTTTTGAGCGCAAGGACGGTGTGTTCAAGAAGTTCTGCGAAAAAGCTTTGAAAAACTTGAAAGATAGCGAAAAAACAACAGAGCAGATAAGCAAAGAAATTTCTATTGATGAAGAAACGGAAGATTTCCTATCTTCTGCGATTGATGAGAATATAGAGTTTAATATTGTAACTGGAAATAAATTTTTTGTAACAGATTTCAATGAGAAAAATATTTATATCTCAATTCCAGAGAATGAAAAAGTAAAAGAACTTGTTTTGCAACGTCTTGAGCTATCTTCTTTGCTTAATGCGGAAGTAAATATTGGAAATGGTACAGCTGTTAGAGAATTTTTCAAAAGAAAATGGCGAACACAACAGGATTCTTATGTTTTCGCTTTATACAAAGAGATAAACCAAAAACTATCCCCTGCAGAACAAATTTCAAATGTGCAACGAATAGAAAAGAAAAACTTCATTTTCATCATCGATGAAATCAACCGAGGAGAAATGAGCAAGATTTTCGGTGAATTGTTTTTCTCCATTGACCCTGGATATCGTGGAAAAGATGGCTTGATTAAAACACAGTATCAAAACCTGATAACCGAAAGCAATGTATTTTACAACGGATTCTATGTTCCCGAAAACGTATACATCATCGGCACGATGAACGACATTGACCGTAACGTTGAGAGCATGGATTTTGCTTTCCGCAGACGCTTCACTTTTAAGGAAATCACGGCAAAAGACACGCAGGAGCAGATTCTTTCAGGGCTTGATTATTCAATCAGAGAAGAGGCAACCAACCGCATGGACTCACTTAATGACGCGATTTCTAAAGTCGAAGGGCTTTCATCTTCCTATCACATCGGCGGTGCATATTTCCTAAAGCTCAAAGATTTGGGCAATGACTTCGGTAAACTCTGGGAATATCATCTTGAAGGACTGCTTCGTGAATATCTCCGCGGAATGGAAAATGCGGAATCAAAACTTGAAGATTTGGAAAAGGCTTATAATTTGGAAAATTCTGCTAGTCAACAAGGTTAATCAAAATGAATCTTAGAACGACTGACAACAATTGTGGAAAATCTCTTGTGAGTTTGACCGACGCAGGCGAGCAAGTTACGAAAACCGACTATCAGAATCTGTCAAAAATTGCCAACACACCGATTGCAGAGCTTGCAAAAAACAATCCGGCCCTTTTGGTTTTTCCTCAAGTGTTGGGCGCGCATGACGACGGCATCGAGGAGCAGGAAATTTTCAATCTGCATGGGGATTCTGAAAAACTGGAAAATGTTCTGCTTAAGACCGGCAACCTGATGGGCTTTATTGGAATCGATAGAACGCAGCTAAAAATCACATCGCGTTTTTCTTCTGACGACAAGAGCGATTATTTTCTTCATTACATGCTGCAAAAAGTTTTTTCCATAAATCTATTTGACTGGGAACATTCAACTTCAAATGACGACCAGCTTGACTTATTAATGTTCGCCTTTCCCCTGCTTTTGAAAAAGGCACTTGCCCAGGGAATCTTTAGGCAGTACCAGACCTTTAACCGAAACGACGCAAATGTGAAGGGCGTGATTGATGTTAGCCGCCACATCAGGCATAACATTCCCTTTGGCGGAAAGATTGCATATAAGAGCCGGGAGCGTAGTTTTGACAATCCTCTAACAGAACTTATCCGCCACACAATCGAATATATTAGGGCAAAGACATTCGCAAAAGAAATTCTTACCAATGACCCTGAGACAAAAATCTGTGTGCAGGAAATCATGGAGGCAACGCAAAACTATGACATCCACAATCGCGAAAAAGTGATTGCACAAAATCTCAAGCCTATAATCCATCCGTATTACACAGCCTATAAGCCGCTTCAAAAGCTCTGTCTTTCAATTTTGCGCCACAAGAAAATCGGCTATGGGAATTCAAAAAACAAGGCATACGGAATTCTCTTTGACGGCGCATGGCTTTGGGAAGAATATTTGGCAACGATTCTAGTTCCGGCGGGATTCAAGCATCCGAGAAACAAAGCTGCCGATGGAGCAATAAAAGTTTATGATGGAAATCCCCACTATCCAGATTTTTACAAGGGAAAGCAGGTGGAAAGATTGCAAACGTCAGAATCAAATTTTGTGCTTGATGCAAAATATAAACATCTTGATAATCATAGACCGGGCAGTGACGAAATTAGCGGATGTTTTTCAAGAGATGATTTGCATCAGTTAATCACATACATGTACATTTTGCCGGCTAAGCAGGGAGGGCTTATTTATCCCTACGACAAAGCTGATAAAAGAAATAATCCAGAAATCATAATCAGTAAGCCAAAAAATCTTTATGGCCATGGCGGACAAATTGCAACTTACGGAATTCCCATTCCCACTAAAGAGAATTATTCCGATTTTATAGAGCACATGAAATCTATTGAAACCAACCTAAGGAGACCCCTATGCCCCACGACCTGACCCGATTCAAAAAAGCCCAGGAACACGACTACGAAACTGCCCTTGCCGAAATCCGTAGCGGACAGAAACAGAGCCACTGGATGTGGTACATATTCCCCCAGTTGGATGGCTTGGGATTCAGTGAGATTTCACAATACTATGGAATCAAAGGAATTGAAGAAGCGAGAGCCTATCTTGCGGATGATTTTCTCCGCTCGCATCTGGTGAAAATTTCGGGAAGCCTCCTTGCCCTTGAGTCAAACAACGCAACTCAGGTGATGGGCTATCCCGATGACTTGAAGCTAAAATCTTCCATGACGCTCTTTTTGCTTGCGACCGGATGCGATTCAAAATATGAAAAGGAAGCTCGGGTGTTCAAGGCTGTGCTGGAAAAATATTTTGGCGGCGAGATGGATGAGCAAACTGTGGAGATGACGCAGAAGGAAATTCAATGCTGAGAAGGTAGATCCCGATAATCAGTGAACCAAAAATAACCCAGCTAGTAGAGCATATTTTGTATTTTTGCTATAATTACCCATCTCTTAAATAGGAAAACAAAATGAATCCAGATACGGCTTTTGAATTGTTACAAAAATATGTTCATGGCGAGACTTTGCTGCGTCACTGCAAGACCGTCGGCGTTGCCATGCGTTATTTTGCGGAAAAATACGGCCAGTCGCCCGATTACTGGGAAAGCGTGGGCATTCTTCATGACATTGATTTTGAAGTTGCACCGGACAGTCACTGTACAAAATGCCTTGAAATCTTTAGCGCAGAAAAAGCAAATTATCCTGAGATAGACGATCAGCTTGTTCATGCGGTTCAGAGCCACGGATGGAATATCACGGTGGATGTTGAGCCGGAACATATCATGGAAAAAGTTTTGTACACGGTTGATGAACTTACAGGTCTGATTTTTGCCTGTGCAATGGCGCGCCCCAGCAAATCTGTGACTGACATGGAAGTAAAGTCCGTCACAAAAAAATTCAAGGTCCTCAATTTTGCGGCAGGCTGCAACCGTGAAGTAATCAAGGCGGGAGTTCAGATGATGGGCGTTGACTTGAACGATGTAATTCAGGACTGCATACTTGCAATGCGAACAAGGCACGAGGAAATCGGATGTTAAATCAGTTTTCACGAACGGAATTAATTATCGGCAAAGAGGCGATGGGGATTTTGAACGCTGCCCGCGTCGCTGTTTTTGGAATCGGCGGGGTTGGCGGATACACTGTGGAAGCTCTTGTCCGCTCAGGGATTCAGCACATTGACCTTATTGATGATGATAAAGTCTGCCTCACAAATCTGAACCGGCAGATTATTGCAACCCGCTCGACCGTCGGAAAATACAAGGTCGACGTGATGAAGGAGCGCATCCTTGACATCAATTCTGAAGCGGAGGTGAACGTCCACAAATGCTTTTATCTTCCTGAGACCCGCAATCAGTTTGACTTTACAAAATACGATTACGTTGTTGATGCCGTTGATACAGTCACAGCAAAAATCAATCTGATTCTGCAGGCAAAGGAAGCCGGAACAAAAATCATCTGCAGCATGGGAGCCGGAAACAAAATGGCCCCTACACAGTTCAAGGTGGCGGATATTTCACAGACTTCAGTTTGTCCCCTTGCACGAGTGATGAGGCAAGAATGTAAAAAGCGCGGGATAAAAAACGTCAAGGTTGTTTATTCGACGGAGAAAGCCATGCGTCCCATCGAAGACATGGCAATCAGCTGCCGAGCGCACTGCATCTGTCCACCGGGAACAAAACACAAATGCACGGAACGCCGCGACATCCCCGGAAGCAATGCTTTTGTTCCTTCTGTTGCAGGCTTAATCATCGCAAGCGAAATCATAAAGAATTTGACGCAAGAGGCAACGGCAAGGGCGAGGACAGCAATCAAATAAAGATGAGTTTATGCTGATTGTCTGGAATTAATTTACAGTATTAAGGAGTAAAATACCATGATCAAAGTCTACTGTTACGACCGATGTTCCACATGCAAAAAGGCTCTTGCCTGGCTTGATGCAAATGGTGTGGACTACAAGAAAATCGACATCAAGGGCAAACATCCGGACGAAAAGACATTGCGTGCGCTGCATAAAAAATCCGGGCTACCGCTTAAAAAGTTTTTCAACACCAGCGGCATCCTTTACCGCGAGATGGAACTTTCCGCAAAACTTCCGGCCATGAGCGAGGACGAGCAGTTTAAGCTTTTGGCAAGTGACGGCATGCTGGTAAAAAGACCTCTGCTTGTAACCGACGATGCAGTCTGCACGGGCTTTAAAGAAGGTGAATGGAAAGCGGTTCTGAAGGTGTAAGGAAGTGATATGATTTAGATTTTTGGTACAAATCACAAGTTCAACTTGCATTTTGTTCCGTTTTACACACCAATTTAAGTATGGTTGAAATAAAGTCTGCCTCATCCTACAACAGTGAAAGTGGGTGAAACTTTTTGCAGAATATGATAAAATCTTCTTCAATATAATATCAATATGAAGAACCTTTTTTCCGTATTGCCGCAGGATTTTTTTAAGCCGCTCGTAAGCCGATACAGAGACCAGTATGCGGACTGTCTTTTGGCAATCTACAGTTCATATAAATCAGAAATCTCTTATGGCGTGAACAGGGAAAATATCGTTGCGACACTCACTGACTATTTCAATTCGCGGACGGATGAAATCAGTTTTGGGGATGACGACGGGGATTTCGAAAAGGATGCCAGAAGCAAGGCACAGGGGACAATCAATTATCTTAAAAACTGCGGATGGCTTGATTTTGAGGATGAAAAAAATTACGTTCAGAATGTCCTTTTGACTGATAATGCCGTTTCCTTTATCCGCACGATGAATGAGGTCATCAGAAACGAGGAGACAGAATACCAGGGACTGATTTCCCAGATTCACGCGGTGTTGCAGAACGAGGAATTGTATTCAAAGCCCTACCAGTTCATTTTGAAAAACGTGGCGGCGAGCACCGAACAGCTTGTTTCCAGCCTGAAAAAACTAAGCATTTCAATCAAAAAGCACATCGACCGGCAGACCAAAAACAAGGAGCTGAATGCGGTGCTTGAACTCTTCGCGTCTTACAACGATGAGATTGTGTCTAAATCGCTCTACCGCCTTAAGACCAGCGAGAACGTTGGCCGCTTCCGCCAGTCCATAAAAATAAATCTGGACAAGATGCTTTCAACCCCGCAGATAATGAACGATTTGGTGAGCGGCTACATGGAGATTGAGCAGGAGGAAAACAAGGACATTGCCAGGGAAAAGATAGTGGGAATCATTGTCGATGTAAAAAGCGCGTTTGAAAATCTTGACAAGATAATCGCTGACATTGACCGTAAGAACAATCACTACATGAAAAATGCTGCTGCCCGGGCAAAGTTTGAGCTTTCAAGCGGAACAAATCAGGAGGGAAAAATCAATTCGATTTTACGCTACCTCTCCGAGTTTTCAGATGATGATGAGGAGCTTGACGGAGATTTGTTCGACGTATTTTCCCAAAAATTCATTAGCGAAGAATCCGTCAAGAAAGTTCCCGAAAAGAAAAGCTATGATGCGGTCGCTTCCATTCAAGCGGCTGAAAGTTTGACAAGGGAAGAAAAGGAGCTCAGAAAAAAACTTTTGCAGGACAGGCAGCAGCTGAGGATTTACCGGAAAAAGATTGAAGATTTTGTCAGTGAAAGATTCGGCTCACGCAATTCATTCCTTGCATCTGAGATTAAAATAGAAAACCGAAAGGATTTTGAGACTCTAATTTATATCCGTCTCTTCGCGCAAAGCTCAAGGCGCTACGGCGTAAAAAGAACAACAAACAGAGTGCGCACGGACAAAGCTGAGTTCATGGACTTTGAGATAGTAAAAAAGAAAATTGCAGGAGGAAAAATATAAATGTTTGAGCCTCTGGAACCAATCGCGTCTTCAAGCAGCCAAAAGGAAAAATTTTCACGGGCCGCCAACAATCTTCTTAACCGATGTTTTATCCTCAAAAAGAAAGAGGACACAAGGCAGGATTACATTTACATCAAGGACAACAGGGAAAGCTTCGGCATCTTTTTTGACATGCTTGGTTACGACATAAGAATTGATGAGGATATTGGACTGATTTCAATTAAAAACAGGAATGGCACCGGCAGGCTCCAGTTTACGAAATTTCAGAGCATAATGTTCTTAATCATAAAACTTCTTTACCTAGAAAAACGAAACGACCTTTCCACCGACGGGGACAGGGTTACGGTCAGCGTTCAGGACATCCGTGACAAATACAATGTTCTCAAAATCAAAAACAAGCAGAAGCTGGACAAAAACAGTGAGCGCGAGATTTTTGCCCTCTTCAAGAGATACAACCTCATAAGAAACCTTAGCTCAGACATTGCGGACGGCGAGACCAGAATAGAGATTTATCCTTCCATAATGATTGCTATTCCAAATGAAGGAATAACGCACTTGTATGAAAGCGTAAAGGAAAGGCTTGAATCTTATGAAGGAGGGGATGATGCAGACGATGCAGACGAAGAAACTGAATAGGGTCCGTCTTATAAACTGGATGTATTTTGGTGACGAAACTTTTCCCATTGACTGTGGCTCTGTTTTAATAAGCGGAGAAAATGCCGCGGGAAAATCCACCGTGCTTGATGCGATCCAGATGGTGCTTACCGGGAACACGACGAAATTCAACAAAGCCGCAAATGAAAACTCCGACCGTGACCTGAAGAGTTATGTCCGCTGCAAAATTGACACGACGGAAAAGACATATCTTCGTGAAGGACTTGTAATCAGCAATGTTGCCCTTGAGTTTTATGAGGAAAAAGAACGCCGCTACTTTGTGGTTGGAGTCCATGTTACTTCTGGAAATGAAAATGAGACTCCTGTAAAAAGATGGTACATAGAAAACGGTAGCCTTGATGATTTTTCATTTTTGGTTGGAGCAGAAGGCGGAAGCCAGAAACCCGCAATGGCAGATGAATTCCGAAAGAGCGAAGAGAAAATCCGCTATATAAAAACAGTTTCAGAATACAAGGATAATCTCCGCCACAGGCTTGGAAATCTTGAGGAAAAATTTTTCGAGGTTCTCTTAAAGGCACTTGCCTTCCGTCCTGTGGATAACGTCAAGGATTTTATCAACAAGTATGTCCTTACGGAAAAAAATATAGACGTACAGTCCCTTCGTGAAAGCATAGATGTCCTGAATGAATTTGAAAAGACGTTGAAGAAGGCAAAGCTTGAGCGGGATGAGCTTGAGAAAATCATAAGGCGGTTTGATGAGATAAAGGAGAATGAGCACAACCAGAGCGTGAACAATCTGCTTGTAAAAATCATTGAAAAAGACGTTCTCAAAAATCAAATGGAAAAGTGTGATGCCACGATTAAAATTTCCGAGCAGAAAATTAAGTCGCTTGTTTCTGAGCGGGAAGGAATTGAAACCGAGTTAAAAAATGTGCGTGAAAAACTCATGAAGCTCAACCAGACTTACGAAAGTTCTGATTACAAAAAATATACGGCAAACCTTGAGTCGTCGATTAAAAAACTTGAGGCTGAAAAGAAAGATCAGACGGAAAGGCTTGCACTTCTTTTTAAGTATTACAATGAGCTTAAAAACTTTTTGTCTCTCATGCAGGAATTGAAAGACATTCCTTTTAGTGCAGAAGATTTCAAAGTCATCGGTGAAAATGCTGACGTGAGCAAAAAAGCGGAGGTCATTTATGCGGCGGAAACTTTTGTCTCATCAGAAATGGAAATGGTGCGGGAAGAGAAATTTCATCTTGAGCAGGAGAGAAAAGAAATTTCAACAAGGCTTTCGGAACTTGACTCAGAGATAAAATCACTTGAAGAAAAGACAATCCATTTTCCTGCTGAAACCGAGAGGCTTCGTGAATGCATCAAAAAGGAATTTGCGGAAAAAGGGATAGACTCTCCTGTATATGTTTTTGCAGAGCTTCTTTCAATTACCGACAAGAGCTGGACAAATGCCATTGAGGGGTACTTGAACACACAGCGTTTTTATCTTGTCGTGGAGCCTGAGCATTACAATCTTGCGCTGGAAATTTACAAGGCAAACAAAAAGAGCTACAGCCAGGGAATCATCAATTTTAGAAAGTTGCCCCAAGTGGAAGCGGATTCAAATTCACTAGCGCATTTTGTTGAGACCGAAAACCGCTATGCCCGCCGTTATGCCGATTATGTTTTGGGTCAGGTTATCTGCTGTGAAAATCTTGCTGAGCTTGAAAACTATGATTCGGCAATTACAAAAGACTGCATGGTCTACAAGAATTATGTCTCAAGAAAAATTGATCCAAGGATTTACGGAACTCCCTACATCGGAAAAGACGCTATTGAAGTTCAGCTAAAAAATGCAAGGACTCAGTACAAGGAGTTGAATGAAAAGCTTCCTTCCCTAAGGCAGAAAATCGACGTGCATTCAAAAGTGATAGAAAAATATTCCGCAGTAAACTTTGAGATGATAAGACAGAACATAGAAAGTCCCAACAGGCTTTCGGAAACGGAAAATCATCTTGAGGAAGAAAAAGCCGCCCTTGAAAAAATCACAAAGAATCCGGACATCATTCAGCTGCAGAATCAAATCAGCGAGGCGGAAAAGAAGGAAGGAGAGTTGTCCCGGAAAAAGGATTCCCTTGTTGGAGAAGAGCGCAGCCTAAGCGATGCCATAAACAACTGTGAAACTGAAAGAGCAGATTTAGAATCTTTACTTGAGAGTAAAAACGAGGAGCTTGTTCATGAGCAGGATTTTAACGCATCCCTTTATCAAGAGGCAAATGAAAAATATATCGAGCTTAGCAAGAGCCGCACGCTTGAGGAAGCAAAGGAAAACTATAACCGGCAAAAGGCAGTTTATGACAACAGGGCTTCACGCCTTTTAAATGGAGAAAAAACCTTTAAGGGCTTGTACCAGATGCAGGGTGAGTACAATCAGATTTTTGGAAAAGATTTTGTTTCTGGCACGGAAGGCTTTGACCAGTACAAAAGTCAGTTTGACAAACTTAGTGGTGTTCAGATTGTGTATTATGAGGAGTCCATACGTTCTGCCAGAGACAAATGCGAGGATATATTCAAGAACGAGTTCCTTTCCAAGATGAAGGAGTCCATCGAAAGTGCCCGCTATGAATTCGACAACCTAAAAAAAGCGCTCAAAGACATAAACTATGGCGAGGACACATACAAGTTCATCATTACTCCCAACAACCAGAAGCGGAACCTTTACAACATGATTATGGCGGATGACAATGTTGGAGGAGAAGGACTTTTTACCAGCAATTTTGAAAGTCAGTACAAGGAAGAGATAGAGGAGCTGTTCGATAAAATAAAGTCGGGAGATTCAAGCGATGCCGCGGTTCGTGAGTATACCGACTACAGGACTTATCTTGATTATGACATTGAGATTCACAAGAGCAACGGAACGGTTCAGCGTCTTTCTGCCAAGGCAAAGAGCAGTTCCGGCGGAGAATCCCAGGTTCCATTCTACGTGATAATGGCCGCATCGCTGAACAACATCTACAAGAGCAACAACTGTGTGCGTCTTTTGCTTTTGGATGAAGCCTTCAACAACATGGATGAGCAGCGCATTTCTTCCATAATGAAGTTTTTTAACGAGCTTCAGTTCCAGACAATCCTTGTAGCTCCAAGCCCAAAGATTCAGGACATAGAGGAAAACGTGGATTCTGTCCTGACTGTAATGCGGGAGGACACAATCAGCTTTGTGGAAGACTTCAAGTATTACGGGGAATAGAAGGTTGAGGCAATGAACAAAATCAAATCAAAAATCCTGAACACGCTCATTGACCTCTACGAAAAAAGCAAGACCTTTATGGGCGACAACAAAGTGAGGCAGTCATTCAGCATAAAGGTGTCAAAACTTTTCCCCAAATACGATGATGATTCTGCATTTGATTTTTACACAGAGCTGAACCAGGTTTGCACAATGCTGGAAGAAAAAAATCTTGTGACGCTTCAAAAGGAGAGGAGCGGAAAAATCAGGACAGTCACTTTGAATCTTGATTGCCTTGATGAGTGTTATGCGGAGACAGACAGAACCTCAAAAAGCGATGTGAATTCCAGACTAAAAGAAATCTGGCAAAAATATGAAGATATTTCAGAATATGAAAATACTTCACTAAGTCCTGAATCAAGCAAGCCCCTGCATTTGTATATTGAGGAGCAGAGAGAAAGACTCAGACAGAATAAATCTGTCCAGTTTTTCGGCGGTGACTTTTCGGATTACGCGGATTTACTTTTGGCCGTAAAAGAAGTGCTTTCAAATGAGGAGGAGATTTTTATCCGGGAGCTTTCCGTAAAACTTTTCAACAATTCAAAACGCCTTGAAGAGATTGAAAGTCCGGTGCGTTCCCTTCTATATAAGTATGGCGAATACGATGACAAGGAAACTGTTTTGGAGGAGCACAACATTATAAAGACTCCCACCTATGTAATGGTAAAAGGGTGCGGGCTCCTTGTCTTTGCGGAACAGAAAATCGACCTCGAAAAAATCTCCGGTGACATTGCCCTTTCGACTCAGACTTTAAAATCTCTTTGCTCCGTGGAGCTGAAGGGTGCGTCCGTAATCACGATAGAAAATCTTACCAGCTTTCATAAATACAAGGCGACGAACGAGCTTGTGATTTATTTGGGCGGATTCCACAACTCGGTGAAGAGGGATTTTATAAAACTTGTTGAAAGACGGAATCCTGGTACAGTCTTCAAACACTTCGGTGACATTGATGCCGGTGGATTTTATATCCTTGAGCATTTGAAATCAAAAACCGGAATAAACTTTCTTCCGCAAAACATGGATGTCGGGACGCTGGATGCGAACAAGGAAAATTGGATAAGCCTTTCGGAAAATGACAGGGTACGGCTGGCCAGTCTTTCTGAAAAAAACAATTCCTATGCGGATGTGATTGAATACATGCTAAAAAATAACTGCAAGCTTGAGCAGGAAATAATAAGCTATGCTACGTCTTTTGCAGATAAAGCCTAGCCCCGATTGGAAGGGCCGCGAAGCGGTTGCCGAAAGGCAATGGAGGGGGTTAGGGCCCCCGGAACCCTGGAAAGCGGGAAAAAATACCCTCCTTGGTATTTTTTCCCGCAAGTTTTCTTCCGAAACCTTGCCGGTTCTGTTTGCTAAAAAATAACGCGCCCTCCATGGCGCTGCTTGTTTGCGTTCGGGGAAAAATGCCAAGGAGGGGCTGGACGGACACGGAGTGCCGGACACAGTAGATGAAAGAGGTGCGCTCCAGAAAGAAATAAGGTAAGCTGTAAAATATAATTCCCCAAAACAAAAAGGTTTTCAACCTTCTGTTATAATGGAAATTGCACAGACCAAAAAACAGGAGGAAGAAAACCTAATGGAGAAT
>Ga0256404_1001991_pt1 | contig 46738 bp, 42 predicted proteins | sample RumenRJG_01DNA_FD_185990 | JGI IMG/M metagenome (GOLD analysis project Ga0256404, IMG submission 185990) | Bovine rumen microbial communities from Lethbridge, Alberta, Canada - RJG_01 | ecosystem: Host-associated > Mammals > Digestive system > Stomach > Rumen | place: Canada: Alberta | collected... | reverse complement strand
ATGTAGTTCTCGGGCAGAACGGAGAGATTGATGACCTCCTTGCCGAGCAGGTCGGCGAGCAGGCCCACCTTGACGTCGAGGACGTCGGCGGCGCGCTCGCGGAAGATGTCGTCGTCCATGCCGGAGAACATGTTATAGTACATGTCATAGGCATCGGAGACGGCCTGCTCGGCGCACATGCCGCTGTCGATGGAGCCGTTGACCATCTCGACGATGCCCTCGTCCTCGGCGAACTCGATGTGCGCGGCCATGATGCCGGCGGCATCCTGGAGGTCCGGGGATGCGAGCATGCGCTGCATCTGCGCGTTGGTGAAGTCGACGAATTTAGCGACAGAGGCCTTGTAGCGGGCCTTCTCGGCATCGATGTCTTCGGGGGCCTTCGGAACGAACCTCAGATCCGGCTCGATGGCCACGCACGCTACGCCGATGCCGATGCCGTCAGATGCATTGATTCCCTTTAACATTGGTCCTCCTCCTGATAACCCGCGCGTTCTCCTGTAGCGGTGCCTTCCCTACTTCTTCTTCGAGCTCTTTCGAGGCTTCTTGTTCATCATCTCGCAGAGCGCCTCGTAGACGCGGTCGATGGTGGCGCGCTTCGCGATGCCCTTGCTCGCGGCGGTCGCGGTGCCGCAGGCGGAGGCGAAGCGCAGGGCATCGCCGTAGGTCGAGCCCTCGCCATGGACCTTGCCGATGAAGCCTGCGACCATCGAGTCGCCCGCGCCGGTGGTGTTGACCAGACGCACCTTGACGCTCGGAACGACGTGCTCGCCACCCTCCTCATCGAGGAGGAGCGAGCCGTAGCCGCCGCACGAGATGATGACGTTGCGGGCGCCCTCGGCCTGGAGCTTGTGCGCGTAGGGCATGCACTCCTCGGGCGTCTCGATCGGCACATGGTAGATGCGGCCGACCTCGTGGTTGTTGGGTTTGATGAGGAAGGGATGCGACTTGAGCGCCTCCATGAGAAGCTGCCCGGGCGCATCCACGACGTACTCGATGCCGCGGCCATCGAGGCGGTGCATGATCTGGGTGTACATGTCCTCGGGAAGCGAGTTGGGGATGGACCCCGTAAGCACCAGCATGTCGCCTTCGCGCACGACATCCATGCGGTCGAGCAGCTCCTCGACCTTCTTCTCGGGGATCTTGGGGCCGTTGCCGTTGACCATGGCCATGATGGCGCCCGAGAACTTGACGTTGATGCGCGTGAAGCCCTTCTCGAGACGGACGAAGTTGCAGGAGATGCCCTTGTCCTGAAGGGTCTCGATGAGGTAATCGCCGGTGAAGCCACCGACAATACCCATGGCGACGTTCACAATGTCGAGCTCGTTGAGCAGCGTGGAGACGTTGATGCCGTTGCCACCGCAGTAGAGCTCCTCGCCCGAGGATCGGTTGGTGAAGCCCATGTCGAGCGAGAGGGGGGTCATGACGTAGTCAATCGCGGGGTTGAGCGTGACGGTATAAATCAAGGTAAGCTCCTTTCTTCACAGAGCATCATAAGAAGTATGATGCAAACGGCCGCTCCCCGCGTCCTCAATACACGCGACTGGATGGAAAAAGTCAGTCAGTGCGGAAGAGCAGTTCGCGGAGCCCCTCGATGACGTGCTGGAAGAACGAGGTGTCCTCGGGATAGATCTCGGGGGATTCCCGATCCTCGCGGTAGGATGAGGCGCCGCTCGCAGGCCTGCCCTCACGCTCGACCCTGGCGTCGACGGACGAGCCGTCGAGCGACAGCACCACCGTGCCGTTCGCACCCGTACCGTACAGCTCGGTAGTCGAGAGCATCGAGAGGACGTTGCCCGAGGGCAGCCCGTAGGGATTGCCGATGCCATAGGAGACGACGGCGACCGAAGGCCGGAGGCGGTCGACGAGCCAATCGGACGTGCTGGTGAGCGATCCGTGATGGCCGACCTTGAGCACGTCGATGCGGATGTTCGTCGAGCGGGCGATGGTCGAGATGGACGCATCCGCCGGGAGCAGGACGCGCGTCTCCCCCACCTGGAGCAGCACGATGGCAGATGCTTGGTTGAGGTCGGCGAAGCTCGCTCCCCGACGCGGGCTTATGACGTCGGCGCGCCAGCCGTCGCCGCGCATGAGGATGCTCCCGGTGCATGCCTGCTCGATCGTCTCGCCCGTATCGGCGCATGCGGCGAGGAAGTCATAGTACGCGAGCGTCGTATTGGAGGCGTCGGGAGCCCACACCTGCCCGATCTCCAGCGCACGGATGACCACATCGAGCCCTCCGATATGGTCCTGATGGGGATGGGTTGCGAGCACGCAGTCTATGCGATCGTATCCGAGGCCGCGGATGTACGCTACGACGTCACCGCCCTGTTCAGGTATTCCGGCGTCGACGAGCATGCATGAGCCATCGGGATACTCGATGAAGGTGGCGTCGCCCTGTCCCACATCGATGAAATGGATGCGCACCTCCCCGTCGAGCTCCCCCTCGACGGGAGGGAGGTTCCGCTCGGTGATCGCCGGATGGGAATCCTCCCAGAGCGCCTGGATCCATTCGATGAAAGCGGCCGCGTGGCCGGTCCATATTCCCCAGATGATGAGGGCTGCAAGCGCAAGGGCGAGAACGATGAGGATGTGTTTGAGCTTCTTGAGGAACCCGTCCATCCGGCTAGCCCTCTGCACCGATTCGCACGACCGTTGCGGTCACCAGAGCGATCATGTCACCGCTTGCCTTCCCGGCGGCATCCTTGACGTCCTCGTGCGAGGCGACGGTCTCATGGTCGCTCGTCGCGGCGCAACCGATGGCAGCAAAGGAGCGCGCAACCGCCGCAGCAAGCGCTCCGAGCAGTTTCAACGTGCGGGGACGCGTCATCGCAGCTCCTTACATATCGCCTCGTCTGAATCGAATCTACACCAGCCGAACGGCCCGTTCAACAGCGCCGTCAAACGCGTCAAACGAAAACGCCTCCCTGTCGGGAGGCGCGAGGTTTCGTGGTGGACCGGCAGGGGTTCGAACCCTGGACCTTGGGATTAAGAGTCCCCTGCTCTACCAGCTGAGCTACCGGTCCGTATGCAGTTTTTGGGGTGGGTACAGGGGCTCGAACCCTGGACCTGCGGATCCACAGTCCGCCGCTCTTCCAACTGAGCTACACCCACCGTGTGTCCCACCGCATTGAACAGCTAGATTATAGTAGCCTATCTTGAGCGCACGTCAAGCGAGAAATTCTAGAAGCTCTCGATTCGTGGCGCATCGGTGAACGAGAAGAAGCCGGCCGTCGCCTCATCGAGGAAGAACACGCAGGTATTGCCGTCGCCGGGACGGTACATGCTCCTGAGCTGCGGATGCTGGTCGAGCATCTCCTCCTGCACGTCGATACGCGGATCCTCCACAAGGCACCCACGCAGCCTCAGCCATTCGGCAGGTTTGGAAGCGCAGATCTCGACCTTGCTGTTCGCCGCAAGCTGCGCTGCGACCTCCTTGACCTTGCCGGTCTGGAAGTAGAGCTTCCCCTCGTAGACCATATGGGCGCCGAAGGGGCGCACGTACGGCTGCCCGTCCATCTCGGTAGCCAGGAAGTAGTAGCCGCACTCGTCCAGGAACTGCTTCACGTCGTCGATCGTAGCCATATCAGGCCCCGCCTTCCTTTATCTTGCCGTATTCATGGTTGAAGAGCATGTGCTTGACCATCGAGGCGAAGCCATCGGTCATGGGCGTCACCTCCGTATTTCCGTCATCGTCCCAGTCGATGCAAGTCACGAGGAAATCGCCGTAGATGGGCGTCTTCCCGAGCACCTGGCAGACAGGCTTGCCGCTTTCCTCACCGCGCGAATCGCGCACAACGCAAAGCTTGAGGAACCTCACGGTCATCCACTCGATCTCGGGTGCCCCGATGGCCGCGGGAAAATCAGGGATGTCCACATCGTAATCGACAGGCTCCTGGCCGACACGGTAAAGAAGCGTTCTCATGACCCGCCTTCTCTCGATGGGCGATTACGAGATTGAAGATAGCACATCGACGAGGACGTCGAGGAACGCGTCCTCGCCAAGCGTGTTGATCTTCCACAGGATTCCCTCGCTGCCTCCTGACGAGATGCCGGAGATGCGCACGCATCCCGGCTCAGAGAACAGCGAGACGGTGAGGCTCAGGCGGTTCGATCCGATGATGCTGTAGCGCTCGAAGACGAGCACGGTGCAGGAGACGTTGCCGCTCGAGAAATACGAGGAATCCTCAAGGGTTGCCGAGACGCTCGCGTTCAAGATGCCGTCCGTGATACTGTTTGCGAGTTCATCGATGCCGTAGCCGGTGAGCACCCAGTCCCGTTTCGACATGGCGATCCCCCTCTCGTGGTATCTTGAGGGCAGTATTCCCAAATGAGGAGCGTACTATGCCGAACAACGGGCTTGGCATCGCCGGATCGTCCGATGACCTGGATCGTCTCTACGAGCGCATACTCGGACGCACGCGCCAGTGGACGGGCATGATCTTCTCGGTGGATACGCTCGACGTGGAGCTTGCAGACGGAAGCCATGGCTACCGCGAGATCGTCAACCACCACGGTGGCGCAGGCGTGGTCGCCGTGAGGGATGGCAAGGTGTGCCTCGTGCACCAGTACCGCGTCGCGCTCGGACGCATGACGCTCGAGATCCCCGCAGGCAAGATCGATGGCGACGAGGCAGGAGCCGTCTGCGCTGCCCGCGAGCTATCGGAGGAGACGGGGCTCATCGCGGAGGAGCTCGTACCCCTCGGCGTCTGCGAGGGGGCCGTCGGATTCACGGACGAGCATACCGAGATCTTCCTCGCCAAGGGGCTCTCGCAGGATGAGGAGCACCCGGATGAGGGCGAGTTCGTGAACATCGTGTGGGTGGGGTTCGACGAAGCGCTCGCCGCGGTCCGCGAAGGTAGGATCCGCGATGCGAAGACAGCCCTCGGGCTACTTCTCGCCCGCGAGATGCTCTAGAATGGCTATGCATGCTCCTATAGCTCAGCTGGATAGAGCGTCGGACTTCTAATCCGAGGGTCGGGGGTTCGAATCCCTCTGGGAGCACCACGAAACATCAGGGCCCCTGCTACGGGGCCCTTTTTCGCGTCGCCTGCGCTTATCTCCAAATGGGGGGTACCCCCGAAGCGGAACCTACAGCAGGTACTCCGCGATCTGGACGGCATTGGTCGCCGCGCCCTTGCGGATCTGGTCCCCGCAGCACCAGAACGTCAGCGAGCACGTTCCGTCGGGGGCGGAGATGTCCTCGCGGATGCGGCCCACGTAGATGAGGTCCTGGTCGCTCGTGTCGAGCGGCATGGGATACGCGAGCGATGCGGGGTCGTCGACGACCTTGACGCCGGGCGCCGCAGAGAGGATCTCACGTGCCTCGTCGGGGGTGATGGGACGCTCGAACTCGGCGGTGATCGACTCGGAGTGCGAGCGCATGACGGGCACGCGCACGCACGTGCAGTTCACGCGGAGCTCGGGCAGGTGGCAGATCTTGCGCCCCTCGTTCTGGAACTTCATCTCCTCGGAGGTGTAGGCGTTCGCCCCGAACCCGCCGATCTGGGGGATCAGGTTGCTTGCGAGCTGGTAGGCGAAAGGCTTGCTCTCCCCCACCGGCTCGCCGGCGGCAACGCAGCCGATCTCGCGCATGAGCTCGTCGAGCCCGGGCTTGCCGGCACCCGATGCGGCCTGATAGGTGCTCACGATGACGCGCTTGAGCCCTGCTGCCTGATGGAGCGGCCACAGCGGAACGAGGCCGATGATCGTGGCGCAGTTGGGGTTGGAGATGATGCCGCCGTGCGTGGCGATATCGGCGGCGTTGATCTCAGGGATCACAAGCGGGACGCCCGCGTCGAGACGGAACGCGTGGCTGTTGTCCACGCAGATGGCACCGCGCTTGACGGCCTCGGGAAGGAGCTCCCTCGCCTGCTCGTCACCGACTGCCGAGAGCACGATATCGATACCCTCGAAGGCCTCGGGAACAGCCTCGCGGATCTCGACCTGCTCGCCGCGGAACGTGACGGTCTTGCCCGCAGAACGCGCGCTCGCAAGCGGAACGAGGCGCTCGACGGGAAATGCGCGCTCCTCGAGGCACTGCAGCATCTGGCGACCGACGACGCCGGTCGCACCGAGAATCGCGACAACCTTGCCAGCCATGATCAGGCTCCTTCCCACTAGCCCCTGCGGACGATCTCGCCCGCGACGAACTTGTCGTAGATTACTTTGATGGCACGCTCGAAATCGGCGTTGTCGACGCCCAGGATGATGGAGATCTCCTGCGAGCTCTGCGTGATGAGGCGGATGTTGATGCCCGCGTCGCCCAGCGCGCCGAAGATCTTGCCGGACGTGCCCGAGCGCTTTGACATGTTGCGGCCGACGACCGTCACGAGCGCGAGCTTGTCGACCACCGAGACGTTGTCGGGCGAAATCTCCTTGCGGATATCCGAGATGATCTGGTAGATGCTGTCCTTCACGTCGGCGCTGTTCACGACGATGCCGAACGAATCGACGCCCGTGGGGATGTGCTCGATCGAGATGCGGTAGCGCTCGAAGATCGAGAGCGCCTTGCGGACGATGCCCACCTCGGTGGACATGTGCGCCTTGCTGATGTGCACGGCGAGGAAGTCGCGCTTGCCCGCGATGCCGGTGATGAGGTGCTCGTCCACGCCGGGATCCGCGGTCTCGCTGATGATGGTGCCCTCCGCCTCGGGATTGTTGGTGTTCTTGATCTGGATGGGGATGTTCACCTCGCGCACCGGGAAGATGGCTTCCTCCTGCAGGACCGATGCGCCCATGTAGGAAAGCTCGCGCATCTCGTCGAAGGTGATGCGGTGGATCGAGCGGGGGTTCTCGACGATGCGGGGGTCGGCGGACAGGAAGCCGGACACGTCGGTCCAGTTCTCGTAGAGGCCCGCATTGAGGCAGCGCGCGAGGATGGCGCCCGTGATGTCGCCGCCGCCGCGCTGGAACAGCTTGATGGATCCCTCAACCGTGGACCCGTAGAACCCCGGGAAGACGAAGGAGCCCTTGCGCTGCACCGCATCCTTGACGCGGATGGCGGTGCGCTCGAGATCGACGGTGCCGTCATGGTGGAAGATCATCACGTCAGCCGCGTCGACGAACGGGAATCCGAGGTAGTCGGCCATGATGTGGGCCGTGAACCACTCGCCGCGGCTCACGATGTACTCGGGCGAGTGCTGCTTGATGTTCTTCGCGAAGGCATCGAACTTCTCGGCGACGGGCCAGGTGACGCCGAGCTCGTCGGCGATCTCCACGAAGCGCGCCTTGATGTCGTCGAGCAGCATCTGGCAGTCAACGTGATACGTGACGTGGGCGTTCACGAGGAGGAGGAGATCGGTGATCTTGTTGTCCTCGGGGAAACGCTTGCCGACGGCGGACACCACGATGAAGCGGCGGTCGCGGTCGGACTCGACGATCTCCTTGACGCGTCTGAACTGCTCGGCGGATGCGACGCTCGAGCCTCCGAATTTGCAGATCTTGATCATCGGCACGTTCTTCTTTCTATCCAAGCGCCACGATGATGGCGGCAGGGTCGTTCTCGATCGTTGCGGCGAGAAGCTCCTTGGCCTCGACGGCGGTCAGACCGCGGAACAGCCGCATGCCCTCGTCGTATGGCTCGCCCGCATCCACGGACGCCGTGGTGCGGAGCACGTAGTCGGATCGCAGGAGGTCGGGGTCGTAGGTGCATCCGCTCGAGAAGTCGTAGCTCCTGCGGATGCCCTCGGCGCAGTCGAGCACATCCTGCACGACGGCGTTGCCCGTGGGCAGCATGCCGGCACCCTGGCCGTAGAACTTGAGCTCCCCCACCGTATCGCCCACGAGGGTGACCAGGTTGAAGTTTGCCGGGACGTTCGCCTCGAGCGAGGATGTCTCCATGGCCATGGGCTCGACGGCGACGGCGTAGCGCCCCGCGTCCTGCACGCCGCGACCGATAAGCTTGACGATGAGGCCATGCTTGGCGAACAGCTCCATATCGCGCTTGGAGAGGTTGCGGATGCCCGTCACGGGGAGGTCGCGCACGCAGGGGCAGTCGAAGGCGATGGAAGCTGTGATGATGGTCTTGTTGGCCACATCGATGCCGTCGATATCGGCAGACGGATCGCGCTCGGCATAGCCCTTCTCCTGGGCGTCTCGCAGGGCGTCGGCGAAGTCGATGCCGGCCTTGTCCATCGAGTAGACGATGTAGTTGGTGGTTCCGTTCATGATGCCCATGAACGAGGAGATGGTATCGGTCCTGCGCGCCTTATCGATGCCGGCGATCCAGGGGATGCCGCCGCCCACGGAGGCCTCGATGTAGAGCGAGACGCCGTTGTCGGCTGCGAGCTGCGCGAACTCGGCGAAGTGGGCGGCGACGACGGCCTTGTTCGAGGTCACAACGTGCTTGCCGGCGGAGAGCGCCTGGCAGATGAACGTATGCGCGGGCTCGATGCCGCCCATGCACTCGACGACGAGCTCGATGGCACCGTCGGAGAGGATGTCGCCGTAATCGGAGGTCATCCGCGGGTCTGTCAGGCGGTCGGGAAGCTCGAGGATGCGCTTCACGCTGATGCCAGGCGTCTTGGATGCGATGATCTCGCCGACACCCTTGCCCACGGTACCGTATCCCAGAATCGCGATGTCCATGCGAATCCAATCTTTCAGGTCTGTATCATCATCGGGCCCAACATAAAGGTTCTTCCCGTATGGAGGATAAGATACAGACAGCGACAAGCGGCTTCTCACAAGGATGTGATGACACCGTGGAAACATTTTTTCACAGCACGCGCTCATGCGCTGAATCTGTAACAGGAAAGTTCGCAATCCGGACGGGCATCGCCCCCGACGGAGGTCTGTATATCCGGGACGACCTCGCCGACAAACCGCTCGACCTCGCGAAGGTCTGCGGCCAGAGCTTCCAGGAGACCGCGCTCGAGGTGCTCGGAACGCTCTTCGAGGACTTCACCGCCGAGGAGATCTCCTCGTGCGTATCGGCTGCCTACGGCCCCTCGTTCGACGACGCGCGCATCACGCCGATCCGCCAGCTGGGACGGGATTGGATGCTCGAGCTCTTCCACGGCCCCACCTGCGCGTTCAAGGACGTCGCCCTGCAGATCCTCCCCCATCTCATGAACTGCGCGCGCGAGAAGGATTCCGACCGCATCCTCGTGCTCACCGCAACCTCCGGCGATACCGGCAAGGCGGCCCTCGAGGGCTTCGCCGATGTCGACAACATCGGCATCTGCGTCTTCTACCCCTACGGGAAGGTCTCGGATGTCCAAGAGCTCCAGATGGTCTGCCAGGAGGGCTCCAACGTGGGCGTCTGCGCCGTTCGCGGCACCTTCGACGACGCCCAGACGGGCGTGAAGCGCATCTTCACCGATGCCGGTCTCGTCGCCCTCTTCGCCGAGCAGGGCATCTCGCTCTCGAGCGCGAACTCGATCAACATCGGTCGCCTCGCTCCGCAGATCACCTACTACTTCGACGCCTATGCGCAGCTCGTGCGCGCAGGCGCTATCGCACTCGACGACGAGGTCGAGTTCGTCGTGCCCACCGGCAACTTCGGCGACGTCCTCGCGGGTTACTACGCCAAGCTGCTCGGCCTTCCCGTGGGCAGGCTCGTCGTCGCCTCCAACGCCAACAACGTGCTCACCGACTTTATCACCACGGGCACCTACGACCGCATCCGCCCCTTCGAGAAGACCATCTCCCCGTCGATGGACATCCTCGTCTCGTCCAACCTCGAGCGCCTGCTCTACCACCTCTCGGGCGATGCGGACTACGTTGCAGACCTCATGGACGAGCTCGCGACGACCGGCTCCTACACCGTGAGCGACGAGCTTCTTTCCAAGATCCAGGAGCTCTTCGGCTGCGGTTTCGCGACCGACGCGCAGTGCGCCGAGGCGATCCGCTACACTTTCGAGCGCACCGGCGTCCTCATCGACCCCCACACGGCCGTGGGCAAGTACGTCATGGACGACATGCGCCCCTCGGGCATAGCGCGCGTGCTGCTCTCCACGGCGAGCCCCTTCAAGTTCCCCACAGACTGCCTTGCCGCGCTCGGCGCATGCACCGAGGGGCTTGACGGTTTCTCCTCCATGGACGAGCTCGCCCGCATCGCCGAGACATCCGCGCCTGCAGCGCTCTCGCGCCTCCGCACGATGCCGCGCCTCCATGACGACGTGTGCGATATCGATGCCATGCCCGGATTCGTCGAGGTTTTCGCCGGGGAGGTGTTCGCCTGATGGAAGCGCCCGCGCTGCGCGTGAGCGTGCCCGCCACGTCGGCCAACCTCGGCGTCGGCTTCGATTGCCTCGGCATCGCGCTGGATCTGCGCGCGACGTTCTCCTTCGATTTCGCGGATTCCCTCGTCATCGACGGCTGCGATCCGGCGCTCGCGGGCGATGACAACCTCGTGTGGACGAGCTACTGCGATACCTGCGACCGTCTCGGACGCAGCGCCGCCCCGCTCCATATCACGATCGATTCGCCCATCCCCATCACCGGCGGGCTCGGTTCGAGCTCCGCGTGCGTGATCGCCGGCATCATCGCCGCGCAGGTGCTCGTGGGAGACGGCTTCAACCGCGCCGACGCGCTCGAAGAGGCCATCCTCATCGAGGGCCATCCCGACAACGTGGCACCCGCGCTCTTCGGCGGCCTCGCAAGCTCTTGCATCACCGAGGATGGGCGCACGATAGCCATCCCCCATGCGATCTCCTCGGTCTTCCACTACGTGGTCATGGCACCCTCCTATGTGGTGCGCACCGTCAAGGCGCGCAAGGCGCTGCCCGCATCCTACGCGCTCAGGGACATCGTGACCCAGATGGGCCGCTATGCCACGGTCATCAACGCGCTCGAGACGGGAAACGCGACGCTGCTCGGCACCGCATGCCACGACCTGATCCACGAGCCGTACAGGGCGAAGCTCATCCCAGATCACAAGACGCTCAAGGAATGCGCGCTCGGCAACGGAGCGTCCGCATTCACCATCTCGGGCTCAGGCTCGGCCATGCTCGCGATCTGCGCCGGCCGCGATGCGGCGGAGAGGGTCGCCGAGGCCGTGCACGCGCTCATGCCCGACCTTTGGATGAAGATCCTTCCCGTCGATACGCGCGGGACCATCGTGGAGGTGAAACGATGAACATCTGCTGCCTAGACCTTGAAGGCGTGCTGGTCCCCGAGATTTGGATCGCGTTTGCCGGCGCAAGCGGCATTCCCGAGCTCACGCGCACGACGCGCGACGAGCCCGATTACGACAAGCTCATGGCTTGGCGCATGGGCATCCTGCGCGAGCATGGCCTGGGCCTTCCCGACATCCAGCGCGTCATCTCCACCATCGACCCGCTCCCCGGCGCCAAGGAATTCCTCGACAAGCTGCGCGAGAAAACGCAGGTCATCATCATCTCCGACACCTTCGAGGAGTTCGCGAAGCCGCTCATGGAGAAGCTCGGCTGGCCCACGATCTTCTGCAACTCTCTCGAAGTTGACGAGCAGGGCATGCTCTGCGGTGTAAAGATGCGCTGCGAGGATTCGAAGCTCACCACCGTGCGCGGTCTCCAGTCCATCGGCTTCGACACCATCGCAACGGGCGACTCGTTCAACGACCTCTACATGATCCGTGCGAGCAAGGCAGGTTTCCTCTTCCGTACCACCGAGGCCATTGCTGCAGCGAACCCCGACCTTCCCGCATACGAAACGTACGACGAGCTGCTCGCTGCATTCGAGGCCGAGCTGTAGGTGTTTTCCTGTCAAAGGGACAGGATGTCGAACCCTGGTTTGCCGCAAAGTTGGGCATTCTTTGCGGCGGCGTTTGCAAATCAGCAGGTCAGAGGCCTAATAATCTTGCTTTGCCGCAAAGTTGGGCAAACTATGCGGCAAAGCATGGCAAACCTGCTGGGGTTTGCGGGGTAGAACTCCCTGAGCCAGTCCGGCTCGTTAGCAAGAGCGACCGTCAACCGCCGAGATAGGCCCTGCGGACGTCGTCGTCGCGCAGCAGATCGGAGCCGCTGCCCTCCTTGACGATCCTGCCTGTCTCGAGCACGTACGCGCGGTCGGCGATCGAGAGCGCCATGCTCGCGTTCTGCTCGACCAGCAGCACTGTGGTGCCGTTGTCGTTGAGGCTCTTGATAATCGAGAAGATCTCATCCACCAGGATGGGCGCGAGACCCATGGATGGCTCGTCGAGCATGATGAGGTCGGGACGGCCCATAAGCGCGCGCCCCATGGCAAGCATCTGCTGCTCGCCTCCCGAGAGTGTGCCCGCTACCTGGTAGGCACGCTCGCGCAGGCGCGGAAAATGCCCGTAGACGTCCTCCATGGTATCGGCGTTCTCGGCATCGGTACGGGTGTATCCGCCCATCTGGAGGTTTTCCTCAACCGTCATCTGGGTGAAGACGCGCCTTCCCTCAGGGCAGAGCGCGATGCCCTTCCTCACCATCTTGTGCGCAGGAACGCCCAGGATGCCCTCGCCTTGGAACTCCACCGAGCCACGGCGTGCGGGAAGGATGCCCGCAATGGTGTTGAGGGTGGTCGATTTGCCGGCGCCGTTCGCACCGATCAAGGTGACGATCTCGCCCTTATCCACGGTGAACGAGACACCCTTCACAGCATGGATGCTGCCGTAGTACACATGTAGGTCGTTGACCTCGAGCATGCTCATTGTTACCTCCCGCCCCGCACGGTTGCGTCATCGGTTTCCTGCGTGCCGAGATAGGCCTCGATAACCTGCGGGTTGGCCTGAATCTGATCGGGCGTTCCCTTGGCGATGATCCTGCCGAAGTTGAGCACGGCGATGCCCTCGCACACGCCCATGACGAGATCCATGTCGTGCTCGATGAGCATGATCGCAATCTTGAACTCGTCGCGGATCTTGCGGATGATCTCCATGAGCTCCGCAGTTTCGGAGGGGTTCATGCCCGCCGCGGGCTCGTCGAGCAGAAGCAGCTTAGGGCTGGTTGCAAGCGCGCGTACGATCTCGAGGCGTCGCTGGGCGCCATAGGGCAGCGACCCCGCGATGTCACCCGCGTTGTCTGCCATGTTGAACACATCGAGCAGCTCCAGCGAACGGTCGTGGAACTCCTTCTCGGAGAGCCAGTAGCGCGGAAGGCGGAAGATGCCGCTCCACATGCCGCATTTGACCTGGTTGTGGAGACCGATGCGAACGTTCTCCTCAACCGTGAGCGTGTCGAAGAGGCGGATGTTCTGGAACGTGCGAGCGATGCCTGCCTGGCTCACCTGGTCGGTTGTCATGTTGGCGGTATCCATGCCGTCGAGCAGGATGGTTCCACGCGTGGGCGCGTACACCTTGGTGAGCAGGTTGAAGACCGTAGTCTTGCCGGCTCCGTTGGGGCCGATGAGGCCGGCGATTTCGGTCTTACCCACGGTGAGGTTGAAATCCTCCACGGCGTGAAGGCCGCCGAAGTCGATGCCCAAATGGCGGCACTCGAGGATGGTCTGGCCTGCGTCACGCTCGGGGATGATGGAATCGGTCACGACCGGCACCATCTTGGTGCGCTCGCGCTGCTTTGCGGCGTCGCGCTTGCCTGCGGCTGCGGCCTGGGCTTTGTAGGTTCCCTCGGTCCTCGTCATGACAGATCACCCCCGTCCTTCGACGCGACAGCGGGCGACGGCGCCCTCCCCTTCTTGCGGAACCTTCCCGCAAGGCCGTGCAGACGCTCCATGAGCGCGCGGTTGTTCGAGACGAGCATGACGGCGATAAGCACGATGGCGTAGATGAGCATGCGGAAATCGCCGATGAAGCGGAGCTTCTCGGGCAGCACCGTAAGCAGCGTTGCGGAGATGATGCCTCCGCGGATGTTGCCCATGCCGCCCAGCACCACGAACACGAGCACGAGGATCGAGGTGTTGAAGTCGAACTTCTTGGGCACGATGGCGCTGTAGTTCATGGCATAGAGCGCACCCGCCATGCCGGCGAGGGCTGCAGAAACCACGAAGGCCATAAGACGGTACTTGGTGGTGTTGATGCCCACGGACTCGGCGGCGATGCGGTTGTCGCGCACAGCCATGATGGCGCGGCCGCTGCGGCTGTTAACGAGGTTGAGCACCACGAAGAGCGTGAACAGGATGAGCAGGAAGCCCGCCGTGAACGACGAGATCATATCGATACCCACGGCACCCTGCGGCCCGTTGATGACGACCTTGCCTCCCTCGGCCATGCCCAGCGATGCGGCGTCGGACATGGAGAAATGCAGACCGCGCACGTCAAGGCCGACGTAGAGGTTGTTGAGCAGGTTCTTGATGATCTCGCCAAAGGCGAGCGTGACGATGGCGAGGTAGTCGCCGCGCAGACGCATAACGGGAATGCCGATGAGCAGGCCCGCGATGGCGGCGGAGACGCCTGCTGCGAAAATGGCGACGAGCAGCCTGACGGGACCGGAAGTCCCGCTGCCCGCGAGCGCGGTGGAGACCACGACGCCCGTGAACGCGCCCACGCTCATGAAGCCCGCATGGCCGAGCGAGAGCTCGCCCGAGATACCCACCACGAGGTTCAGCGAGATGGCCATGCAGATATAGGCGCAGATGGGCACGAGGAGGCCCTGGGTGGAGTTGGAAACGGCACCCACGGAAAGCAGCCCCTGCATGATGAGGAAGGCGATGACCACCATGGCGTAGGTGATGATGGTGCTGCGGGTTGCAGCGGGAAGCGATTTGAACTTCTCCATGGCGCTACACCTTCTCGGGGACGAGCTTGCCGAGCAGGCCGGCCGGCTTGATGAGCAGGACGATGATGAGCACGCCGAACACGATGGCATCGGAGAGCTGCGTGGAGATGTAGGTCTTGGCCATGATCTCGATGATGCCCAGCAGCACACCGCCGAGCGCGGCTCCCGGAATGGAGCCGATGCCACCGAAGACAGCAGCCGTGAACGCCTTGATGCCGGGCATGGAACCGGTGGTGGGCGTGAGCGTGGGATACGCGGAGCAGAGCAGCACGCCGGCGATGGCAGCGAGACCGCTGCCGATGGCGAACACCATGGAGATGGTGCGGTCGACGTTGATGCCCATGAGCTGCGCCGCACCCTTATCCTCGGAGCAGGCGCGCATGGCCTTGCCCATCTTGGTGCGTGAGGTGAACAGCGTGAGCGCCACCATCACCAGCACGGCGGCGAGCACCGTGACGATGGTGATGGAGTTGATGATGAGCTGGCCATCGAAGAGCTTGACCGAGGGAAAGCTCACGGCAGAGGGAAATGCCTTGGGATCGGCTCCCCAGATGAGCAGCGCAGAGTTCTGGAGGAAGTAGCTCACGCCGATGGCGGTGATCAGCACGGCAAGAGACGGGGCCTGACGCAGGGGCTTGTAGGCAAGACCCTCCACCACGATGCCGAGCGCAGTGCAGCCCACAACAGCCAGGATCACGCCCGCCAAGGTGGGCAGCCCCAGATACTGCACCGTGCAGAAGCAGAGGTAGCCTCCCACCATGATGACGTCGCCATGGGCGAAATTGAGCATCTTGGCGATACCGTAGACCATCGTGTATCCGAGCGCGATGATGGCATACACGCTGCCGAGGCTGATGCCGTTGATAAGTGCTGTGAGGAAGCTCACGCGCCCTCCTCTCACAAGAAGCGGATGCAATGCGAAAAGCGCACGCGGAGACCGTCCCACGACGGTCTCCGCGCAGATGAGCGAAGGAATCGCCCCGAGCCTAGTCGAGCGGCTGGTACACGCCGTCGACGATGACCATGCCCTTCGGGTCCTTGGAGACCTCGCCCGTCTCGGACCAGGTCATGACCTCGCCGATGGGGCAGGTGAGGCCGGAGAACTCGAAGTCGCCGGTGAAGGTGGCGATGAGCTTGTCGCAGATGTCGGCCGTGGCCATGTCGGGGGTGATGCCCGCCTGGTCGATGGCCTTGGCGATAGCATGCACGCAGTCGTAGGCGTCGGCGGCGAACTGGATGGGGTTGGTGTCGACTCCCGCAGCGGCCTTGTAGGCGGCATCGAAGTTCTGGGTGGCCTCATCGGTTGCGGTGGCGACGAACGGGGTGAGGAGCATGACGCCCTCAGCGAGGCTGGTGTCGAAGCCCTCGACGTCGAGGATGCCGTCCATGCCGTCGACACCGAAGAACTTGGGAGCGTAGCCCATGTCGGAGGCCTGCTTCAGGATGATCGAGGCGGGCGTGTAGTAGATGGGCAGGAACACGAGGTCGGCACCGGCGTCCTTGGCCTTGTTGAGCTGGGCGGAGAAGTCGGTGGCGGAGTCATCGGTGAAGGTGGTCACGGAGACGATCTCGAGGTTGCGTGTGGCAGCCTCGGTCTCGAACTTCTGGTAGATGCCGGTGGAGTAGGCGTCGGCGTTGTTGTAGATGATGGCGATCTTGGTGCCGAGGCCCTTCTCGTCGATGTACTGTGCGGAGCGGGTGCCCTGGTTGGGGTCGGTGAAGCACATCTGGAAGACGTTGTCCTTGCGCGGGCCGTCGGCGCCGATCTCCTCGCCGCCGAGCACGTTGACCGACGATGCGGACGGGGTGAGCTCGAAGATGCGATCGGCGTTGGTGAGCGCGGAGACTGCCACGCAGGGGTTCGTGGTGGTGGTGCCCACGAGAATCTGGAGGCCCCAGTCCCTGAGGGTGTTGTAGGCGTTGACGGACTTCTCGGGGTCGTGCTCGTCATCCTGCCAGTTGAGCACCATCTTGATCTTGCCCGCTGCATTGACCTCGTCGACGGCAACCTGCGCGCCGTACTTGGTGGCGATGCCGTAGAGCGCTGCTCCGCCGGTCACAGGGCCGATGCCGCCGATCCTGAAAGTATCGGCGTCAGCAGCGGGAGCGTCGGATCCGTCGGAGGAGCCGCTGCATGCTGCAAGCATCGCGGAAACACCGATAAGGCCGCTCATCCTCAGGAAATTGCGACGGGACATCTGGTTCATAGTGTTCATGGTGACTCCTCTCATGGTCTCGCAGCTCATGAACTGACGGCGCACCTGCGCCGTTTCAATGCACTGTAACCATGATTCAAGGCATAGGGGGCTTTCCTGCCACAGCTTTATCCTGTCCGTAACAAATGCAAAGCTCAGGAGATGCAAAAGCGCTGGAAAAGGAGATTTCTCCTCTGCATGGAACGTGCAATTATTGTTGTTCCGCGCTGCAAGGGTTTCCTGTCAAGAAACCTGTCCCTTTGACAGGAAACCGTTCAGATTGAGACGCGCGTTACACCTCTGCTGCAATCGGCATGGAGGCGAAGTGCTTGCCCACGTAGGTGCTCTTGGTGCGGCTGGCGGGGCGCGGGATCCTCATGCCGTGGGTGCCGCCCTCGATGATGCGCAGCGACAGCGAGGAGCTCTTGGAGATATCCGCGGAATCCTCGGCGCGGCGGGCGCGGGAACTCAGGACGATGAAGCCGGTGGTGGGCTCCATGCCCTCGGGCTCGTCGATCGTTTCGGACCCGCCGATGACATCGATGAAGGCGGGCACGGGATACGCGTTCTGCTGGTGGGTGTTGCCGAGCTTCTCGTCGAGCGCCTCGAGCGCGCTCGTCCACATATCGGACTTGTCGAGATCGTCCGCGGTGCGCTTCTCGGGATAGAGGCCCTCGTCGATCTGGGCGACGCGATGCGTGATGTTCTGGGGAGTGAGGCGGTTCCTGTTGTGGAGGAACGCATCGACCGGGGCCTCGCCGGCAAGAGCGTTGTCTGAGGAGATGGACTTGTCGCCGATACCGCGGCTCCACCAACCCGTGCCCACGTCGCCCACGGTGCCATCGGCACGTTCGATCACGGGCACGCCGTTCATCATGACGTTGTCGATCGTCTCCATGAAGGAGGTCTTGAGATGCTTCTGCGTGCGCTTCTTCCTGGAATCGTTCGCGGCATTGCGCAGCTCGGCGTAGTCCTGGGCGGGCTGGATGCGGATCACGCCCGACTTCTCGAAATCGGCGGGGCTCATGTGGCGCGCCTTGTAGAGGGACGCGGCGACGGGAGCCTCCGCGGCATGCATCGCATGGGAGGGACGCGAGGTCTTCTTGGCATGACGGCGCGGCGCGATGAAGCTGAAGCTCAGGTCGGAACCGCTCTCCTTGAGCTCGGCGTACTTCACCACGAGGTTGTAGACGGTGCCTGCGACGGCCGCGCCGCCCAGCACGCCCACGGCGAACGGAGCGATCGGCGACGTGAAGAACGCATCAGCGAGCCCCTGAGCCGTGAGGCCGAACGCGATGTTCGGAGCAAGTGCGAGCGAGGCTCCGCCGAGCCCTGCGACCAGCGCCGGATTCATCATCGATCGTTTCATCGTCCGCTCCCCATCCGTGGCCGAAGCCACCTCAAGCGACGACAAGCAAGCACAGTGATTGCACGGTATGGAGTGATGTGCGCAATCTGCGGCGTGCTGTGTTTGAGGTCTGTGTACCGCATTGCATATCCAGCTTGCGCCGGACAGATTCCATAGTACAGGAATTTGAACCCGGCGCAAGAATTTGTGCAGATATTCGGTTGGTATTTCAGGTCAAACGCGCTGGCTAGACCGCGAAATCGCTCGACTGCGCCTTTTTGGCCGACCTGATGAGGAACTCCTCGTTCGAACGGGTCGCCTCGAGGCTCCTCACGAGCGAGGTCGCGGCGCGCTCGGTGTTGTTCATGTTGGCCAGGATGCGGCGGACGCCCCAGATGAAGGGCTGCAGCTCCGGGCTGATGAGAAGGTCCTCGTTGCGCGTGCCCGAGGAGACCGGATCGATGGCCGGGAAGATGCGGCGGTCGGCGAGGTCGCGATCGAGCTTGAGCTCCATGTTGCCCGTGCCCTTGAACTCCTCGAAGATGACCTCGTCCATCTTGGAACCGGTGTCGACGAGAGCGGACGCGATGATGGTGAGCGAGCCGCCGTTCTCGATGTTGCGCGCGGCGCCGAGGAACTTCTTGGGCGGATAGAGCGCTGCGGAATCGACGCCGCCCGAGAGGATGCGGCCGGACGCCGGCTGCGCGAGGTTGTAGGCGCGGGCAAGGCGCGTGATCGAGTCGAGGACGACCACGACGTCGTCGCCGAGCTCGACGAGGCGCTTGGCGTGCTCGATCACCATCTCGGCGACCTTGGTGTGGTTCTCGGCGGGCATATCGAAGGTCGAGGCCACGACGTCGCCCTTGATGGAGCGCTCCATGTCGGTGACCTCCTCGGGGCGCTCGTCGACGAGCAGGCAGATGAGGTGCACCTCGGGGTTGTTCGCGGCGATCGACTGGCAGATGCGCTTCAGGACCGTGGTCTTGCCTGCCTTGGGCGGCGAGACGATCAGTCCGCGCTGGCCCTTGCCGATAGGTGCCACGAGGTCGATCGCACGACCCGTGATGGAGTCCTTGCCATGCTCCATGGTCAGGCGCTCGTTCGGGAAGATGGGCGTGAGGTCGCGGAAGCGCGGACGGCTGTGCACGGTCTCGGGATCGCGGCCGTCGACCGAGGTGATGGAGGTGAGCGGCGGATACTTGTTCCCGGACCGGGCGGGAGCGACCGTGCCGACGATGCTGTCACCCGGACGCAGCGCATACTGTTTGATGATGGACTGGTGGACGAACGCGTCATCGTCGCCCTCCATGTAGTTGCCGGTGCGGACCACGCCGTAGCCCTCGTTCGAGATCTCGAGCAGGCCGCGGATGGTCTTGAATCCCTCAGCGCGTGCGGCGGACTCGAAGATCGCATCGACGAGCTCGCCCTTCTTCATGCCGGTGTACTCGATGCCGAGCTCCCCGGCCTTGACGCGCAGCTCCCCCACCTTGAGCTCGGCAAGCTCCTCGCGGGTGACGGAAGGCTCGGCTGCAGCGCGGCGGCGGTCGCGGCGGTTCTGCTGCTTATCATTCTGGTTGTGGGGCACGTTGGCGGTCTTGCCGTCCTGCGTATGGCGACGGCGACGCGAGCTGGGACCCTGCTCCTGGGGAGCGGCGTCCTTCGCGGGCGCCTGCGCGAGCGTGGTCGCGGGAAGGGGCGTGGGCTCGGAGGAGGCGGTGGTGGCCTCCTGGGTCATACGCGTCATCTCCTCGATGGAGACGAACGGACGCTCGGAAGCCGACGCATCGACTTCCACTGCGGCGGGCACGGCGGCCTCCTCGGTCTTCTTGGTGCGGCGGCGACGCTTCTTGGGAGCGTCGGCAGGAGGCTCGGCCGTATCGGAAGTCTCGGGGTTCTCGGAGACGGCAGACGCTATATCGGGATCCGATGCGGGCTCTGCAGCGGCATTCTCGACGGGCTGGTCGGCATCCGTCTTCTTCGTACGACGACGCGGCCTACGCACCTTGGGCTTGGACTCCTCTGAGGGAGCTTCGACGGAAGCCTCGGGAGCGGCGTCGGTCATCTGGATGGATTCATTGGTTTCTTCGGCCATGGATAAGCCTTTCTCATTGCCATGGGACGCTCAGGCGCGTCGTTATCGGCTTGGATTCTTCCCTCGTCAGCAGTTCCCATCATGGGTGTAATCGAAGTGTCTTTGTATCAAAGGGGAAGCTGCGACGAAAGCGTCGCCGGCAGGGGCCGTTGACGAGAAAGAGGATACCACAAGGGCCCTAGAATGCAAGCAGCATCCGAAGAAGGGCACAGCAAGAACGGGCGATGGGATCTCTATGCGGATGCGTTTTTCGAAGAGGTGCGCGGGCGGCGTTTTACGACAAGCGCCTCAATGCACATGATGAGGTCCTCAGCACGCATGCGGCCCTTATCGGTGAGACATGCCTTGACCGCCTTCGCGCCGGGACTATCCCCCTTTGCCAGACCACGCTCCTCGAGCGACTGGACCGACATGGAGACCGTTGGCTGAAGCAGGCCGAGGGCGCCGACGATCAGCGCGATGGGAACGCCTTCGCGCGGGCTGAGGGCAAGGCTCATGAGCACGAGGTCGGACGCCCGCACATAGTACTGGCCCATGGCGAGCAGGTACTGCTTGATGCGAGTGGAGTCGATGCGGGTGAGCACCTTGCCGTGCGCGAGCACTTGGCGAATCTCAGAGCAGAGCTCGGATAGCCGCTCCTCGCCCCTCTCGGTGATGGCGCAGACCACGTTGCGGCGATCGGTCTGCCCCTCCCCCCGCTCTATGAGGCCGAGCGCAGCGAGGTGGTTGGCACGATGCGTCATGGTGGGGCGGAGGGCATGCTGCCAATTGGCGATCGACGAGGTGGGAACAGGCTTCGCGGAGGAGCTGAGCAGCGCGAGGACGGCAAGCTCCTCGAACGTCAGACGCTCTGCCGGCGGTACCTTCTGGCGAACGATGTTATACGCTCGCCTGACTGTGATGTACTCCTTGACATCCACGCTGCACCCTTCCGAATCTCCCGTCGTGCAAGCTCGTGCGAAAAGAAATGTACATAAAAAACCGACCCGATAACGCACGGGTCGGTTTTTATTAAATAACTATTCACAAAAAACTGCATTAAAGTAGCAGTTCATCACGATACTCTGCAGATTACATGCGCTCCGGAGCAGAGACGCCGATCAGAGAGAGCGTGAGGGCGAGAATACGACGCGTCGCATCGCAGGCGAGCAGTCGTGCCCGCGAGAGCCCTGCGTCAACGGGACGTCCTTCGCTCGGCAGCACCTGGCACACCGTATAGAACGAATGGAACTGCGCGGCGAGCTCCTCGGCATAGTGCGTGAGGCGGAACGGGGCTCGGTCGCGCGCGCACGCTTCGATGAGGCCGCGGAATTCCGAGAGCTTGCGCGCAAGCGCAGCCTCGGACTCGTCGACGAGCAGGGAGACGTCGGGGCTCTCCCCCATCGCAGCGTCCGCCACGGCATCCATGCCCAACTTCTGCGCCTGCTCGAAGTCGACGCCCGCACCGCGGCGCAGGATCGAGCAGATGCGCGCATGGGCATACTGCACGTAGTAGACCGGGTTGGTGTTGTCCTGGCGCTTCACGACCTCGATATCGAAATCGATCATCTGATTGGACGACTTGGAGACGAGCGTGTAGCGCGTGGCGTCGGCTCCGACCTCCGCGAGGAGCTCGTCGAACGTGACCATCGTCCCCTTGCGCTTGGACATGCGGACGGCCTCGCCGTTGCGCAGCAGGTTCACGAGCTGACCGAGCAGGACCTCGAACTGTCCGGGGTAGCCGAGCGCTGCGCACGCCGAATCGACGCGCTTGATGTAGCCGTGGTGGTCGGCGCCCCAGATGTCGATCACGTGGTCGACGCGCTGGAACTTGTTCCAGTGATAGGCCACATCCGAGGCGAAGTAGGTGTACTCGCCGTTGGACTTCACGAGCACGCGGTCCTTGTCGTCGCCGAAGTCCGTGGAGCGGAACCACAGGGCACCGTCGTCGGTGGTGTAGAGGTAGCCCATCTCGTCCAGACGGTCGAAGGCACGGTGGACGGCATCCTTGCCGGTCTCGTCGGGCACGTAGAGCGAGCGCTCGGAGAACCACGTATCGAAATCGCAGCGTGCATCATGGCAGGTCTCACGGATGGCATCGAGCATCATGAGATACCCACGCTCGCGGAAGCTCGCCATGCGGTCATCCTCGGACGCCGCCACGAGGCTATCGCCATCGATGTCCCAGAAACGCTTGGCGAGGTCGATGATGTAGTCGCCGCCATAGGCGTTGCCGCCGAGGGCGGCGTTGAAGGCGTCCATGAGCGGATGCGCCTCGGGATGCCCATCGTCCTCATCCTCTACGAAAGCGGCACGGTCTGCGATGAGCGCCTCACGCGCCTCTTCGGGCGCCATGCCCTTCGCCACGAGAGAGGCGAGCTGGAGGTAGCGCACCGAGATGGAGGACCCGAAGACGTCCATCTGGGAGCCGTGGTCGTTGATGTAGTACTCGCGCTGCACGTCGTATCCCGCATGCGCGAGCACGTTGCAGAGCGAATCGCCGAGCGCGGCCCAGCGGCCGTGGCCGATATGCATGGGACCGACCGGGTTGGCGGAGATGAACTCCACCTGGACCTTCTGGCCTGCGCCGAGATCGGAGCGACCGAACGAGGCGCCCTCCGCACGGACCTGGTTGAAGATGTCGTTCGCAGAGGCTTTGGAGAGATAGAAGTTGATGAATCCCGGACCGGCGATCTCGACGCGGTCGAGCGCGGGATCGGCGGGGATATGGGCGGCGATCGCCTGGGCGATGGCGCGCGGAGCGGCATGGGCGAGCTTTGCGGAGCGCAGCGCGGCCGTGGATGACCAGTCGCCGTTGGATGGATCGGCGGGACGCTCGATACCCGTGTCCGCGAGATCGAACGCGGCAAGCTCACCCGCCTCCTGCGCTGCTGAGAGAGCGGAGCGGATCAGTGCGTCGAGATGTTGCTGCATGTGCTAGTTCCTTCCGGATCCCGAACGCTCCTCCTGCGCGAGCTTGCCGCGGAACTTGGCAAGACCGAGCTCGAGGCCCACGGGATAGGTCTGGGGATTGAGGAAGCGCCTGATCGTGGGATCGAGGTGCATGAGGGCGTAGCGGCACCGGTCGCGGGACTCGGTGATGGTGGGCGGCTCGCAGGTACGCACGCCGTCATGGACGATGTGCTGCATGAGCTCGCGCGGAGTGCCCGGGAGCGCCATGGTGGAGTAGGCATCGAGGATGTCCTGGATGACGTTGCTCTCGCCCTCGCTCACGGAATCGTCGATGATCATGTCGCCCGTGGGGCAGTCGTCGACGTCGTAGAAGCGCTTGATATGCTGGATGCCGGGAATCGTGCGCTTGTAGCCCTGCTCGGAGATCTTCATGACGGGATCCCAATCCTCATCGAACTGGGTGCGGATCGCCGAGAGCTTGTAGACGCCGCCCAGCGAGGGCTGCGGATCGCAGGTCGCGAGCTTGGTGCCCACGCCGAAGGAGTCGACGGGCGCACCCTGCGCGAGCAGCGACTGCACCAGGTACTCGTCGAGGTCGTTCGAGACGGAGATCTTGATATAGGGCAGCCCCGCCTCGTCGAACGCCTTTCGCGCAGCCTTCGAGAGCTTCGCGAGGTCGCCCGAGTCGATGCGGATGGCGGAGAGGCGCTCGCCTTCCGCCTCCATCTCCTTGGCGACGGTGATGGCGTTCTCGATGCCCTGGTAGACGTCGTAGGTATCGAGCAGCAGGCAGCAGTTCTTGGGGCTCGACTTCGCGAAGGCGCGGAAGGCGTCGAGCTCGGTCGGGAACGCCATGACCCAGGAGTGGGCGTGGGTGCCGAACACGGGGATGCCGTAGAGTTTGCCCGCGAGGATGTTCGAGGTTGAGGAGCAGCCGGCGATATAGGACGCGCGGGCCACGGCGAGGCCTCCATCGGGACCCTGGGCACGGCGCAGGCCGAAGTCGGAGACCGGACGGCCCTCTGCGGCGCGGACGACGCGCGCGGCCTTGGTGGCGACGAGCGTCTGGAAGTTGACGAGGTTCAGCAGCGCGGTCTCGAGCAGCTGGCAGTCGATCACGGTACCCTGGACGCGGATCATGGGCTCGCGCGGGAAGGCGATCTCGCCCTCGGGGATGGCCCAGACGTCGACGTGCATGCGGAAATCGCGCAGGTAATCGAGGAAGCCCTGCTTGAACATGGCGCCGCCGCCGGGAGCCTTGAGCGTGGAGAGATACGCGATGTCCTCGTCATCGAAGCGGAAGTTCTCGACGAGCTCGGGAACCTGGCCGATGCCGCACGCGATGGCAAAGCCTCCTCCGAAGGGGTTGTCGCGGAAGAATGCGTTGAAGTTTGCCTGGGCGTCGACCATGCCGGACTCCCAGAAGCCCTGGGCCATGGTGAGCTCGTAGAGGTCGGTGTTCAGCGAGACGTCGGTGGGTTTGGTGTTGTCGGTGAGTGACATGGGTTCCCCTTATCTCCGTGGCGCGTGCGATACGCGTCCGCTACTTGCCGAAAATAGTCATGAGGATGAACACGATCGCGATGCCGACGACGGCGAGGATGACGATCTTCTGGCCGATGGGCATGGCGAGGTCGTCCTCATCGGGCTCCATCATCTTGCGTCCGCGCTCGCGGGCCTCGGCGATCGCGCGGTCATGCTCCGCTTCCGACTTCGTGCGTGCAGCTTCGGCCTTGAGGGCCTCGAGCTCGGCGCGCTCCGCCGCAGCGGCCTGGGCCTGCTCGCGCTTGGCCTTCTCGGCACGGAGGGCTTCGAGCTCGGCGCGCTCGTCATCGGTGAGGGCGTTGGTATCGGGCATATCCCCTCCTCCAGTGGCTGGCATATCTTTTCAAGTCTATACCAAATTGGCAGGTACTACCCGAGCTCGGGGCCGATTACACCCGAATTATCGAACGGCGGGACGAAGCTCTCGGAGACCGTCCCTGACTCCTGCCACCACATGCGCTCGAAGCCCAGCTCGTCAGCGTGGTCCAGGACGAGCTCGTACTCCTCGGGGCTGACCGTGCGGGCAAGCTCCCCGCCCTTCGCGCGGCAGGCGGCGTTGGGCGTGTACTGGTTCATGACGGAGACGTCGACCTCGTTGCCGCAGAGCTCCCAGACACGGTCGAGGACGGAGCACGAGTCGTCGGCGTACCCGGGAAGCACCAGATGGCGCACGATGATGCCCTGGAGCATGCGACCGTCGTCGCCGATCCTGCATCCGCCCCGTTCGCGCAGGTTCTCGAGCATGCGTACGAGCGCCGACGCGGCGACGTCGGGATAGTCCCGCGCCGCGGAGAATAGCGCCGCAAGGTCGGGGTCGGCGTATTTGAAGTCAGTGAGCCAGACATCCACGACGCCTGCGAGGGCATCGACCATCTCGGCACGCTCGTATCCGCTCGTATTGCACACGACGGGAAGCGAGAGCCCCGCCTCGCGGGCGCAGAACACGGCATCCACGATATGGGGGGCAAAGTGCAGCGGCGTGACCAGATTGATGTTGAGCGCACCGCGGTCCTGCTGCTCGAGCATCATCCGCGCAAGCCGCGAAGGGCTGACGGGCAATCCAGCCCCCTCATGCGAGATCTCATGGTTCTGGCAGTAGGCGCAGCGCAGAGGGCAGCCCGAGAAGAAGATCGTCCCCGAACCGGCATCGCCCGAGATGGGCGGCTCCTCCCAGAAATGGAGGGCGCACCGGGCGACCATGAGCTGGCCCGTCTCGCCGCAGACCCCGACGTCCCCCGCCGCACGGTCGACGCCGCATCTGCGCGGGCAGAGCTCGCAGCGCTCGTATGCAGAGAACGAGAGGTCCATAGGCGTCCTGTGAAAAAAGCGCCCCGGAAGGGGCGCGAAGTAATCCTGGTGGAGATGAAGGGGCTCGAACCCTCGGCCTCGGCGTTGCGAACGCCGCGCTCTCCCAGCTGAGCTACATCCCCGGCCGCTCTTGCGAGCAATACGCATTGTGGCAGTCATGGACGTGAATGTCAATCGCCCGACGCAAAAAGAACGCAGGTCGGCAGTGTAATAGCGCCTGACCTGCGAGAACAGTCTACTGTCGCCTCCCGCGAAATCCTCATGAACCCACCTTCCTAAGGTGGGCGTCCCGACCGCCGGTTCCAGCTTCCACAACAGCGGAGGATGCCTGTACTGAAGCGGCCGTTCGGACTCCCCTGCGATAACTTGTCGGTTCACCCAGTCTGTTCCGCAGGAGGTCGACAACCCAACTATAGGACCGTCTCGGCTCTTTGGCTATGTCCTCTCGGGCGTGCGGTCGTGCACGGCACGCCATCACGGTTTGGGCTAGAATGATTATTTGGGTGAACCAGCCCCCCTTTCAATGATGGAGCCTCTTTGTTCAGTTGGCCTGCATACCTCTGTTTCTTCGCCGCCGCGCTCGTCGGAACGCTCGCGACGACGCCGCTCGCTAAGCGCATCGCCATCTCCCTCGACGCCGTCGATTACCCCGATGCCCGGCGTATCAACAAGGTCCCCATCCCCCGTATGGGCGGCATCGCGATCGCCGTCGGCATGGTCTGCACCTTCGTGGTCCACATCATCGGCTCGAGCATGGGCTGGTGGGCACCGATCATCGAATCCTCGCCGCATCTGCACCTCAACTACCCACTGCTCGCGCTCGCCTTCGTCGCGGTCTTCGCCACGGGGCTCATCGACGACAAGGTGTCGCTCTCTCCCAAGAAGAAGCTCGCCGGCCAGATGATCGCGGCGGTCATCGCGGTGAGCGCCGGCCTCGTGATCGGCGTCATCGACAATCCCTTCGCACCCGGATACATCGAGCTCGGGTGGTTCGCCTACCCCGTCACGATCGTCTACCTTCTCGGCTACATGAACATCATCAACCTGATCGACGGGCTCGACGGGCTTGCCGCGGGGGTTTCCTGCATGGCGAGCCTCACGATGTTCGTCATGTCCGTCTGGGCGGGCCGCTACGACGGCGCCGTGCTCTCGCTCGCCGTCGCAGGCTCCGCGTTGGGTTTCCTGCGCTACAACTTCAATCCCGCATCGATCTTCATGGGCGATTCGGGAGCGCTCACCTTGGGATTCACGCTCGGCACGATCTCGCTCCTCTCGGTCACGCGCGTCGCGGGCCTCACGACCCTCATCCTGCCGCTCGTCATCGCCGCGGTGCCGATCATCGACACGTTCTCGGCCATCGTGCGCCGCACGCGCGCCCACGTGAGCGTGGGGCAGGCAGACAAGGGCCATATCCACCACCGGCTCCTCGCGGAGGGGTTCAACCAGCGCCAGACCGTCCTCGTGATCTACGGCTGGACCGCCATGCTCTGCGTGGGGTCGCTCGTGATGACGCAGGTCACGACCATCCCCCGCATCGGCATCTTCCTCGTGCTGCTGAGCATGTCGATGTTCTTCGCCTTCCACCTGCACCTCTTCGAGCCGGTGCTGCTGCACCACTACAATCCCAAGACCGGCGAGGATGAGCTCGTGCGCCCCGGCGACGAGGGGTTCGACGAGGAGGCGCGGAAGCTCTAGCCTCGCTCAGAGCCGAGAGGGACACGTAATCAGGAAGGGCGCCGGCCACATGAGCCGGCGCCCTTTTCAATGCATCTCTTTCAGAGCCTAGCGGGTATTGGCGTCTCCCTCAGGCTCCTGGTTCGCGACGAGCATGTCGCGCAAGACGGATGTCTGGCCCGTGTACTCGCCCGGGAGCACCACGGTGGAGCTGCCCTTCTTGGCGAACTCCTCCATCATGCCCACCCACTGCGTGTACTCGAACAGGCGGTTGGCCTCGTCGGAGTCGAGCTCGGCGCCCTGGATCGTGTCGATGGACTCGCGGATGCCGCGGGCGATGGCGATGCGCTGGTTGGCGATGCCCTCGCCCTCCTTCTCCATGGCCTCGGCCTTCGCAGCGGCGGCGATGACGGTCTTCTGGCGCTCTGCCTCCGCCTCGTTCTTGGCGGACTGGAGGTCGTTCTTGGACGCGATGATGCGGTTCATGGACTGCTGGACATCGATAGGGAGCTTGATCGACGTGATCAGCGTGGTCACGATGATGTAGCCGTACTCGCGCATCTTCGCGGAGACGATCTGGTCGATGGCGGTGGCGATGGCGTCCTTCTCGAGGAAGACCTCGTCGAGGGTGCGGGACGGGATCTGCGAACGCAGGGCGTCGGCGAAGTAGTCCCTCATCTGCGCGACCGGATCGGTCAGCGTGTAGAGCGAGCGGTAGATGCCGGAGCCGTCGGGGGTCTGGTAGTCGACGTGGTACTGCACCGAGACGTCCAGCTCGATCGTGACGTTATCCTCGGTCTTGGCATCGAAGGTGATGTGCTCGTCCTCGGTCATGAGCGAGACGTCGCGCACGCGGTCGACGATGGGGATGCGCACATGGAAGCCCGGGTTCACGATCTTGTGGAACTTGCCGAGACGCTCGATGACGCCGACGTGCTGCTGCTGGATGACGTAGAAGACGCCCTGGTAGGCATCGCTCACGGTGCCTCCCCTGCGCTGGGCGCCCCTGAGGGCCGCGGTCACGATCCTGAAGATGAACAGGAGGATGATGATGGGGATGATGATCCCCGCGAACCTCTCGATGAAATAGAAGATGTGCTCGAGTGCCATTGTCTGCTCCTTTTCAACATAGATGACGGGTGACAGGTGAAACCGCCGTCCTTACATCTGTGCTTCGCTCCTTTCACGGAAAACATGCTGAATCATCTATACCCATTCGCTGAAGGGTCTTTCACGATCGCGAAGCGATTCCACGGCATGAAGAAGCGCCCCTCGAGGGGGCGCTCCGATACGGTGAGGTGTGGCGAGCCGTTACTCGGCGAGGGCCTTCTTGGCGACCTCGGCCAGGGCGGCGAAGCCCTCGGCATCCTCGTAGGCGATCTGGGCGAGGACCTTGCGGTCGAGCTCGACGCCGGCGAGCTTCAGGCCGTGCATGAACTTGCTGTAGGAAAGGTCGTTCATACGGGCGGCGGCGTTGATGCGCTGGATCCAGAGACCGCGGATGTCGCGCTTCTTGTTGCGACGGTCGCGATAGGCGTACTGCAGGGAGTGCTGCACCTGTTCCTTCATGCCGCGGAACGTACGTGAACCGGTGCCGTAGTAACCCTTCGAACGCTCGGCCAGGGTGTTGCGCTTCTTACGACCGGCGAGTGCGCGCTTGATACGTGCCATATTCAATCACTCCTTAGTGGGAATCGTTACCTGCGCGTCAGCGCTTACTTGGTGCCCATACGCTGGGAAACGGTCTGGACATCGGCCGGGGAGATGACGGTCTCCTTGCGGAAGCCGCGGATGCGCTTGGGGCTCTTCTTGGTGAGGATGTGGCTCTTGAACGCCTTACCGCGCATGATCTTGCCGGTGCCGGTGCGGCGGAAGCGCTTGGCCGTACCCTTGTGGGTCTTCATCTTGGGCATGTCTGTTCTCCTTTTCTTTCCTTACTCTTCGCTCGTCTCGGGGATGTCGATCTTATCGAACGCGCCCTTGATGGGGGCGACGAGCATGTGCATGTTGCGGCCCTCCATGAGCGGCTGCTGCTCGACGTTCGCGAAGGGCTTGAGGTCCTCCGCCAAACGATCGAGCACCATCTTGCCCTGCTCGGGGTGGGCCATCTCACGACCGCGGAACATGATCGTGATCTTGACCTTGGCGCCCTTCTTGAGGAAGCGCATGACGTGGGACTTCTTGGTCTCGTAGTCGCCCACGTCGATCTTCGGACGGAACTTCATCTCCTTGATCTCGACCTTGGACTGCTTCTTGCGGGCAGCCTTGGCCTTGCGATCCTGCTCATAGCGGTACTTGGCATAGTCAAGCACCTTGCAGACGGGGGGATCGGCGTTGGGTGCGATCTCGACCAGGTCGAGGTTCTGGCTCTCGGCCACGCGACGGGCGTCGGCGATGTTGAAGACGCCGAGCTGGCTGCCATCGACGCCGATGAGACGGACCGTACGTGCGTAGATCTCCTCGTTGATACGAGGTTCGTCGGATTTCGCTATCGTGCACACCTTCCTTCGAATCTTCGTGCCCCGTATACCGAAAAACTCCCGGCGCATACAGCAATCCGGGAGACATGATGCCAGCCCTGAAGCTGGCGGAATCTTCATTGTCTGACCAGACAGCTGCCTTGCGGCGCCGGCAGGTGGGGGCATGGGCTCTGCCCCGCTTTGAATAACGCAAAGGAAATACTAGCGCTTCAGCGCGGCTAATGCAAGGAAAACTATTTGGGAACCTTGCGTCCCAAGACCTTCTCGAACATGGGCAGAGCGCCCTCGCCGTTTGGATGCCAGGCGCTGTTCTGGGCGATATGGTATCCGGGGATGTTGTTCACCTCGACGAGCGTCGGTCCGTCAGGGGTGATGGCGACATCCCAGCCCACATAGCCCATGCTCGGCTCCGATGCCGCTAGGCCGAGAACAAACGCCACGCATTCGCCGTAGTGCGGGATCTCGAAGCCGACGAACTCGACGCCGGTGGTCGGGTGGCTTGTATAATACCGGCACGTCTTGTCGCACGTGCACGGGTAGCGCAGCACGCCGTCGGGGTCGACCCAGGTGTAGATGCCGCCGCTCGTCGCGTTGTCGACGCAGCTTCCGTCTACGCCGATGCGCAGCATCGAGTAGACGAGCTTCGGCTCGCCGTCCGCCAACACGGTGCACATGCGCAAGGTGTTGATGGAGCTGGGGTTGAGCGAATCCATCTTGGGATGTTGGACGATTGCCTCCTCGAAGAGATGCTGCCCCTTCTCGATGCGCTGCTCGTAGAACGCATGGAAATCCTCGATATCCGAGGTGTCGAACCGCTCGACCCCCTGGCCGCCGAAGGAGTCCACCACTTTGGCAAATACAACATCATGCTCTTTGCAGAAGCGCTCGACGCCGGATTCCCCCACTTCGCGAGCATCAACCCAATCACGGTGAACCGATGGGGCGAACCGTCGGAGCATCACCGTCTTGTCGCTGAAGATGGGCTTGGTCGAGCTGTCGCAGAGCTCCCGGGTAAGCGCGATGTTGTGGTCCATGGTAATGAACGTCTTCCGCAGGCTGGCGGACTTGCCGGAGAACCGATACTCCTTGTATTCCGTATAGCCGATGCCATAGCGGAAGATACACCATCCCATATCGAGGAAGACGATCTGGGTCGGTCTTCCCGTCTCCTCGCCCACCTCATGGGCGAGCGAATACATGCGCCGGACGCTTCCCGAGCCGACGCGGCTCACGAACATCCTTGCCTTGGTGATTGCATCCATCGGAGCCTCCCTTGGACAGTTAACAGAATTAATCTTAGGTCTCGGGTCGCCTGGGAGGCTTCAGAAGGCCCTTTTGCGGGCAATCTTTAGGTTCGATTTAGGCTTGCAGGAATAGGCTTTAATGGGGGATTTTGCGCCCGAGCGCCTTTTCGAACATGGGGAGCGCGCCCTCCCCGCCCGGGTGCCAAGCGCTGTTCTGCGGCATGTCATAGCCGGGGATGAGGTTGGCCTCCACGAGGATGGGGCCGTCGGGCGTGATGGCAACGTCCCAGCCCACATAGCCCATGCGCGGCTCAACCATGGCGACGCGCAGCGCGAAGTCGATGCACTCGTCGTAGAGCGGGATCTTGAAGCCCTCGAACGCCATGCCTGTGGACGGATGGACGGTGTAGTGGAACCCCGTCTTGTCGGAGAAGCACGGGTAGCGCAGAACGCCGTCGGGATCGACCCAGGTGTAGATGCCTCCGCTCGTGGCGTTGTCGACGCAGCTTCCCCCCACGCCCATGCGGACGATGGTGTAGACGTGCTTGGGCTTGCCGTCGACCATGACCGTGCACATGCGCAGCGTGTTGATGGTGTCGGCGCACAGCTCGTCCATCACGGGGTGCTGGACGATGGCCTCTTCGAGCAAGAACTGGCGGTTGCCGACGAGCTGTTGGTAGAACGCCTGAGAATCGGCGATATCTGCCGTGAGGAAGCGCTCGATGCCCTGGCCGCCGAACGAGTCGGTGGGCTTTGCGAAGATGACCGGGTGATTCTCGCAGAATGTGCGGACACCCTCGGCGCCCGCCTCGCGCACGTCGATCCAATCGCGGCCGACGAAGGCGTCGTAACGCTTCAGGAACTCGATCTTGTCGTCGAAGAGCGGATAGAGGGAGCGGTCGCACATCTCGCGCGTGAGCGCCACGTTGTGGTTCATGGTCATGAACGTCTTGCGCAGACGCGAGGGCTTGCCGGCAAAGTGGTAGCCGCGGTACTCCTGATATCCCAGGCCGTAGCGGATGATGCACCATCCCATGTCGAGAAACGTGAGGGCAGTGGGAATCCCCTCCTCGTCGTGGATATCCTTGGCAAGCGTGTACATGCGCTTGACGCTTCCGGATTTCACGCGGGCGGTGAACATCTTGATCTTGCTTGCGAGGTCCATGGAGCTCCTCTTGTCGGCACGGCACCCGTCTTACTGTACTACAGACCCACACAAACGGCGGAGTATTTGCTATAGTCATCTAGCACGCTTTAGGCCCGAGTGGCGGAATGGCAGACGCGGAGGTCTCAAAAACCTCTCTCTTCGGGGGTGTGGGTTCGAGTCCCACCTCGGGCACCACGTGCGGCAATCCCTTCAAAACCCGTTTTCCGGAAAAGGGGGCATCTTTTTTCCGGAATCCTATTGGCCTCCGATCGCCTCGGCGATCAGCTCCTGATAGGCGGCTTCCTCGGCGGCGACGATGCTCCGATAGGCCAGGACGTCCTCCGGATCGAGCACCTTGGCCGAGAGCCATTCGATCCTCTCGGCAGCTTTCCCGGTCTTGAGCGCGACCTGCTCGTAGGCAGGGCCCATCTTGAGCAGCTCAAGCGCTTGGGCAGGCTCCATGAGGCCGCTCGTGAAGATGCCGTAGGTGCCGTAGATGGTGTCGTTGGCCACAGGCCCGATGATGACATCGGCGTCGGGGAACATGTCCGCCCTCCCCGACCGGTTGGCGAAGATGTAGGAGAACCACTCCCCGTCGCGCTCGAGACGGCGGACGGAGAGCCCCGCGAGGTCGAGTTCGTATGCGTTGACGACGGTCTGCTCGCCTTTGCGCAGGCGTGCCCAGCTGCACGCGAAGGCTTCGTCAGAGGTGAGGTAGAACCCCTGACCGAAGTCCGCGTTCGCCCGTCCGAGACCGACGTCGGGATGCTCGATGACCTGATGGCTGGTATGGAAGAGAAGCATGGCGGACCCCTTGCGCGCCCTGTCGTCGAGAATGCTCAGTTATCCAGATCGAGCAGCATGGCCATCTGCGGATTGATATCGCGCAGGCGCTCGAGCATGTCTTCGTATTCCGGATCGCCCTGCTCGTAGTAGATCTTGCAGGCGAGCTCCAGATGATCCGCATCCGAATCATCCCCGCTCAGGCTCAGGCAGCGGTCGATGTCGCGGCGCGCGCTCTCGAGGTCGATATGCCGCTCGCACATCGCCAGGTTGTAGTACAGGAACGCCGCTTCGCGGATTCCGATGGCATGCTTGAGGGCATCGATGGCCATCTGCAGATAGGCGGCGTCCCTCGTCGTTGCGAAGATGCCGTGGTACAGGCGATTGAGCTGGTTGAACACCTGGGCATGGTCCATGGAATCGATGCTTCCCGAAGGAGCCTGCCTTGCCTGGAGGTCGAGGACCTCGGCGGCGTGCTCGACGACATCCATGATCTCGAGCTCGCGGTCGTAGCGGTTGGCGACGCCCACCAGCACGCAGAGATACTCGACCTTCTTCTTGAAGCTCAGGTCGGAATCGAAGAACTCCTGGGCATAGGCGAACATCATCTCGGATGCCCGCAGGGAGCCCAAGGAGGCTGTCTGCTCGACGACGATGTCGTAGTACCTGTTCTTCTCCATGGTCCACTGCAGCCGGTCCAAGGCCGCCTCCGCCAGCGGGATGTCGCGCGTCTTGAGCGCGAGGTTGAACGCGTCGGATGGGGAAAGGCCCTCGGGCAGGTCCCCGCCGGGCATGGACGTCGGCTTAGCTGCAGGGGCGGCCTTCGCCATGCGGTCGATCTTGCGCTCGACACGCTGGAGCACCTGGTACACGCCGGCGAGGGTTGCGTTTCCGTTGGAACCCTCGAAGCCGTTGGCGGATTCCGAGCTGATCGCCTCGCGGAGCTGGTCGCGGAACAGGCGGGCACCGCGGCGTGACTCGATCTCGTATTCGATGAAACGCCTGCCGGCGATATCGACCGGCAGCGGCGGGAGGCCTCGGCGGCGCACGAGGATGATCGGTTTGCCCGTCTCGTCGCGACGGCCCAGCTCGTAGTACACGTTGACGTTGTCCTCGCTCAGGTCGGCGATGCACAGCTCCGCGTTCTGGATGCGCTCGATGACGTCCGAGTCGACCTGCTTGGTATCGAGGTTATGGTCGCCGCGCATGGCATCGATGCCGAACGGTTCGAGCGCCGTGCTGATCTCCTCGAACAGATCGTCTGCATGCTCGCGGGTCTCGGATCCGTTCGCGCCGATGGCGCAGATGATGAAGCAGACGGGCATGGCCTTCTCCTCAAGCGACGAATCGATTGACTACGGGTCACATTATGAAGCAACCGACGCCTGCCGATGGGGCGAAACCCCTCCCAGCCCGCTCAACGCGATAGCGTCAGCGGAGATACGGATTCACTGCAAGCTCGCGCGCCATGGTCGTGGAGAGCCCGTGGCCGGGATAGACTGCTGCCTCGGGAGGCACCTCGCGTTTGAGGCGTGCGAGGGAGTCCATGATGGTCGCGGTATCGCCTCCCGGCAGGTCGGTCCGACCGCGCGATCCGGCGAAGAGCGTGTCGCCAGAGAACACGACACCCTCTGCGGAACCCGAGCCCACGAGGCAGACGCACCCCGGGGTATGCCCCGGGGTCTCCATGACCGAAAAGCGCGCGGTCCCCACGGAGATGACATCTCCCTCGGAAAGCAGGCCATCGGGTTCCGGCGCATCGTCGTCGTAGCAGATGCCCCATTCGGGAACCTGAGACGAATGCTGCGCAGCCTCGGAATCTGCGGCATGGATGAGGTAGGGCGCTCCGGTTGCCGCCTTGAGGGCCGCAACCCCGCCCACATGGTCGCCGTGGCCGTGCGTGCATACGATGGCGACCACCTTGAAACCGGAGAGCGCATCTGCGAGCATGGCTCCTTCACCGCCCGGATCGACCACCATGCACTCGCCCGCGCTCTCATACGCATAGCAGTTGGTCTGGATGGGACCGACCATGAACAGCTCGATGGCATCATCCATCAGCGGACCCTCCGCTTCATCTGGTTGGAGCCCTCGCCCGGCATGATGCGGCGCGCGTCGTAGACCGACGGGACGCGCGAGATCGCGGCGAGCAGCGAGTCGAGCAGGCTCGCATCGGAGATGGCGACGAGGAACCTCAGGCGCGCAAGGCCGGAGGAGCTCACCTGGGTCGCTGCAGAGAGGATGTTGGCGCCGGAATCGCCCACGGCGATGGTCACGTCCTTCAGAAGCCCCATGCGATCGGACGCCTCGACCACGATCTCGACGCGGAACTCGGTCGCTCCCGAGGCATCCCACTCGACGTCGATCATGCGGTCGGGATCCTGCATGAGCGAGGCGACGTTGGGGCAGTTCGCGCGGTGCACCGAGACGCCGCGGCCGCGCGTGATGAAGCCCACGATATCGTCGCCGGCGACGGGATTGCAGCAGTGCGCGAGGTGGACGAGCAGGTCCGCATCACCCTTGACCACGACGCCGCAGCTGTGCTGTTTGCCCTTCTTGCCCTTGTCGTTGGCCGGGACCGCATAGGTCTGCATGAGCGGCTTGTCCCCGCTCATAGCCTCCCGCAGATGCGCCTCGCGCTCTGCCTGCTTGCGTGCCGCCGCCTGCTGCTCGGATGAACCCGCCTCGAGGATGTCGCTCACACGCGCGGCAATCGTCTTGGCGTTCAACTTGTTCGATCCGATGGCGGCGAACAGGTCGTCGATCGTGCGGTAGTCGAGACCCTCGAGCACCTTGTTGAGCGCCTTGACCGTACGCTGGGTGGAGATGCCGTAACCCTTCTTGCGCAGCTCCTTGGCGAGCTCGCTGCGCCCCTGCTCGGCATCGTCGGACTTGCTCTCGACGGAGAAGTACTTGCGGATCTTGTTGCGTGCAGACGGGGTGGCGACGATCGACATCCAGTCGCGCGACGGCTTGGCGTTCTTGTTGGTGAGGATCTCGACGCGGTCTCCGCTCGAGAGCTTGTGGGTGAGCGGCACGACGGAGCCGTTGACCTTGGCGCCCACGCAGTGGTTGCCCACCTGGGTGTGGACCGCGTAGGCGAAATCGAGAGGCGTTGAGTCGCGGCGCAGGCTCAGCACCTCGCCCTTGGGGGTGAACACGAAGATCTCATGCTCGAAGAGGTCGACCTTGAGGTCGTCGAGATACTCGTGCGCATCCTCGATATCGTCCTCCACGGCCCAGTTGAGGCTCTGGCGGACCCAGCGGATCGTGGAGTCGACGCTCTTGTCCTCCTCGCTCATCTTGCCGCGCGAGTTGCCGTCCTTCTTGTAGAGCCAGTGGGCCGCGATGCCGTACTCGGACGCCTCGTGCATCTCCTGGGTGCGGATCTGGATCTCGATGGGACGTCCGTCGGGGCCGATGACGGTGGTGTGCAGCGATTGGTAGAGGTTGGCCTTCGGCGTGGCGATGTAGTCCTTGAAGCGCCCGGGCAGCGGGTGCCAGAGCGCGTGGACCGCACCGAGCGTGGAATAGCAGTCGCCCACCGTGGAGGTGATCACGCGCAGGGCGATGAGGTCGTAGATATCGGAGAACTCGCGGCCCTTCCGCGTCATCTTCTGGTAAATCGACCAGAGGTGCTTGGGGCGCCCGATGATGCGGTACCCCGTAAGCCCCACGCTCTTGAGCTCGTCGTCGAGCGTCTTGATGGCCCCCTCGGTATCGGCCTCACGTTGCGCGCGGCTGTCCTGGACCATGCGGGCAATGCGCTCGTACTCCTCGGGAAGCAGCCAGAAGAACGCGAGGTCCTCGAGCTCCCACTTGACGTTCGACATGCCCAGACGGTCGGCGAGCGGCGCATACACATCCATGGTCTCGCGTGCCTTGAAGAGCCTGCGCTCGGGCTTGAGCGCGGCGAGCGTGCGCATGTTGTGCAGGCGGTCGGCAAGCTTGATGATGACCACGCGGATGTCCTTGGACATGGCGAGGAACATCTTGCGCAGGTTGAGCGCCTGGCGCTCGTCCATCGACGAGACCTCGATGTTGGTGAGCTTGGTGACGCCGTCGACGAGCTCCGCGACATCGGTGCCGAAGCGCTCCGTGAGCTCGTCGAGCGAGGCCTCGGTATCCTCGACCGTATCATGGAGCAGCGCCGCCGCGATGCTGTCCGCATCCATGTGGAGGTCGCTCGCGAGGATGAGGGCGACCTCGACGGGATGGTTGATGTAGGGCTCGCCGCTGCGGCGCCTCTGATCCTTGTGGTAATCGGAGGCGAAGCTGTAGGCATGGCGGATGAGGTCCATCTCATCCGCATCGAAATAGGAGGCGCATGCCTCCTCGAGCAGGCGCCAGTTGACCGCCTCGGGGATGCTCTTCGCCTGAGCCTCGGCTTGATCGGGCTGCTTGTCCATGGCGGTCTCCCCCTAGACCACGATGCCGAACGAGGGCGTGATGGGCCGGTTGATGCGCGCGAGCATCTCGTCGGCGGGAGCCGAGAGCGCCCACGCGGAGAACGCGTTGAACTCCTCGCGTGCCTTGAGACCCTCGAGGTAGCGGATCGAGGAGTTGAGGTCCATACGCATTGGTGATTCTACCATCTCTATGCGCCGTGCCGAGCTGAACCCCGACGTCGTGAGGAAGCCGAGTTCGCGGAAGATAGCGATTCCGCAGGAAACGGCATGCTCGTCAAGGCCGCAGCGCTGGTCGATGGAGCGCGCGAGGTCGGCGATGGCGGCGTTGGTCTCGCTGAAGCTCCCCTCGCCTTCCGCGGAACAGCGCTTGGAAAGCGTCATGAGGGCTCGGTAGAGCGCCGAGAGGTCATCGCGGCTGGGTGCGGAGCCCTCGACGATGCGCTCGTTGATCTTGGTATCGTGGCTGCCGAAGAGCAGATGCACCTCGGCCTCCGCGCCGTTTCGTCCCGCACGGCCGCTCATCTGGTTGAACTCGATGCTTCCGAACGGCATGTGGTAGAGCACGACATGGGCGATGTCGGGAACATTGACGCCTTCGCCGAACGCGCTCGTCGAGACGATGCACGACAGCTCCCCCGTGCGGAACGCCCGCTCGACGCGGGTGCGCTCATCGCGGGTGAGGCCCGCGTTGTAGAAGGCGATCGACTGGCCGATGGCGCCGATCCTGCGGCGGAGCATGCGTGCAAGGGAGACGGACTGCTCGCGCGAGTTCACATAGACGACGCACTTGCCTCCGCCCGATACGGTCTCGACCAGATGGGATTCACGGTCCTTCGTGTTGCGGAGATCGACGATGCGCAGGTTGTCGCGCACGGCGCGGTCGACCACGACGGCATCGTGCGCGATGCCGGCGAGGCGGCAGATCTCGGATGCCACCTCATCAGCTGCGGTAGCGGTCACTGCGAGGATGGTGGGTTCGCCGAGGGCGGCACGCACCTCGGGAAGGCTCCCGTATGCACTGCGGTTGCCCGATTTCGAGAGGCCGGCATGGTGCGCCTCGTCGATCACGATGAATCCCACGCGCCCCGACTCGGCGAAGCGGTCGCGGTGGATGGCGAGGAATTCGGGTGTGGTCAGGATGATATCGGCCGAACCATCCGCAAGCGCTGCGAAGACCTCGTCACGCTCGTCGGAAGATGTCTCGCCCGTGAGCACCGAGACGGAGACGCCGATCTCACCGAACGATTCCGCGAGATGGAAGGACTGGTCGGCCACGAGAGCGCGCAGCGGATAGACGAAGATGCTCGCCTTGCCCATGAGAAGGGCCGTCCGCGCCGCGTGGAGATGGAAGATGAGCGACTTTCCACGGCCGGTCGCCATGACGCAGAGGCTGCTCCTCCCCCTCCCGAGCAGATCGAGCGTCGCGGCCTGAGCGGGCAGGAGGCTGTTCTCGCCGATCATGCGCCTGCGCAGCTCGTCGACGAGCTGGGATGCGGGAAGCTTGGAGAGGCGGCGGCGCAGCTCGCGTGACTCGGTTGCATCCGTGCAGGCAGCGTCCTCGACGTCGAGGCGCTCGACCTCGATATTCACACCCCACGAGCGGCCGTCACCGCCCGTGACCTGCAGGACATGCGCGCCGTAGCGCACGCCGGCGTCGGCGAGCGGCGCGAGCACGCGGGCGATCTGCCGGCGCAGGAACCCGATCTGGGCACCGTCGGCGGTCATGAGGGCCATGGCGCACGGATCGTACGGATTGTCCGGCTGGCGGACCACCGAGAGCTCTGCACCCTCTGCAAGGGTGCCTGCGATGTCCTGCCGGCCTTCGAAGGTGACGCCGACGGCCTTCGTGCGGAAGCTGCGCTCGTCGGCGATTGAGGAGTATTCGTCGCGCGCCAGGATCTCGGAAGCCCTCTCGAAGAGCTCATCGGAGATGGGGCGGATGACAGGGCCCGCCGGAAGTTGCGACCCATCCTCGTTGATAAGGACGTCGCGCACCATGAGCTTGGGCTTGGTGCGGCCCTGCCAGGTCTCGTTGATCGCATCGAAGACGATGTCGCACGCGCCATCGCAGGCGCTGAGCCGGCCGATATCGGGCGCACGGAACATGATCGCCGGAACGGTCGCAGCGCCGTCGGTCGCCGTGAAACGCAGATGCGTGCCGTCGGCGCCCACGCACGAACGGTTTGACATACCCGCACCGCGCACGGCGAACAGGGGCTTCTTGTTGCCCTGGCCGAACGGTTGGAGCATCTCGAGCGACGCGATCGCGTCGACCGTGAGCTCATCGAGCGTGACGATCGCCGTGACCTCGCCCTTGTCGACGAACTGCTCTTCGGGAAGGTCGGCGAGCACCGCCTCGAGGCGGCTCCTGAACTCGTCGAGGCGCGACTCCTCGACCGTGACGCCCACGGCTCCCGAATGGCCGCCGAATCTGACGAGCACGTCCGAGCACTCCTCGACGGCATGGAACAGGTCGACGCTGCCTACGGAGCGGCCGCTGCCGCGGGCGATGCCGTCGGAGATGGTGAACAGCAGCGCCGGCACGTGGTAGCGGTTGACGATGCGGCTCGCGACGATGCCCTTGACGCCCTCGTGCCAGCCAGCACCTCCCACGACGACGCAGCGCCCGCCCGTGTAGCTCCGCTCGACCTTGGCGAGCGCCTCCTCGGAGAGGACCGATTCGATCTCGCGGCGCTCGGAGTTGATCTGCTCGAGCTTGCCCGCGAGCACGGCCGCCTCGGCGGGATCGTCGGTGAAGAGCAGGTCGAAGGCCACATCGGTGGTGCCCATGCGACCTGCGGCGTTGAGGCGCGGGATGATGCTGAAGGGAAGGGAGTCCGCCGTGACCTCGGCGAGGTCGATGCCGGAGGTCGCGGCGAGCGCGACGATGCCCGGACGCGTGGTGCGGCGCATGGCGGCGATGCCCTCGGCGACGAGCGCGCGGTTCTCGGGCGTGAGGAGCATCATGTCGGAGAGCGTTCCCAGGGTCGCGACATCGATGTAGCGGCGCCAGAGATCGGGTTTGCCGAAGCGCCTGCCCAGTTCATGGACGAGCTTCAGGGCGACGCCCGCGCCGGCGAGCTCGCGCGACGGACCGCCCTCGATGAGCTTGGGGTCGGTGACGGGGACGCCGACGGGAACGAGATCGCCGGGCTCGTGGTGGTCGGTGATGACGACGTCCACACCCTGCGAGCGCAGCCACTCGACCTCGACGGCGGCGGCGATGCCGTTGTCGACCGTGATGACGAGGTCGGGCGCGCAGTCGTCGATGACGCGGTTGAGGGCGTCCTCGGAGAGGCCGTAGCCCTCGCCGAAACGGTACGGGATGTAGGGCATGGCGACGCCGCCGAGCTCGCGCAGGCCGAGGGTGAGCAGGCAGGTGGAGCTCATGCCGTCAACGTCGAAATCCCCGAAGACGGCGATCGTCTCATGAGCGTTGACGGCCCGCTCGATCCGGTCTGCCGCCACAGCCATGCCGGGTATGTCGAGGGGGTCTGCCCAGTCGCGGTCGAGCGAGGGACTCAGGAATGCGCGCGCCTGATCGGTATCGCAGATGCCGCGTGCCGCAAGGACGCGTGCGACAAGCGACGAGACGCCCAGCTCGCGCTTGAGCCTTACCTCGACATCGGGACGCTGCTCGAGGAGCTCCCAGCGATGCGATGCCGCGCGATTCACAGCGACCACCTCCCCGCGCTACGCGAAGAGTCGCCATGGATAGCCGTAAACCACAGGGAAGACCAGTTGGTGGCCATGGTGGATTCTGCCTTTTCTGAATCGATCACGCTGAGGTGATGGGGCGTGCCCCGTATCTGTTCATCGAAATCATTATACGGCGAATCCGGACAAGAATAATCGACGCCGGGTCGAATCGACCCGAGCGGTTCCACCCCGGATGGGGGCGGTTTAGAGCACCCGATAATGCGAAGCTCGCTAGAAATCTGCTGCGGCGGACGAATCCATCCATGCGGAGACGAACTCGGAATAACGGCCGTCGATGATGGCCTCGCGGGCACGGCGCATGAGGTCGAGCAGGTAGTAGATGTTGTGGACGGAGAGGAGGATGCCCCCGAGCATCTCCTTCTGCCGCACGAGGTGGTTGAGGTAGGCGCGGGTGTAGCCGCCTGTGCAGACGGGGCAGGTGCACGCGGCGTCGAGCGGGCCCGCATCGTGCGCATAGCGCGCGTTCTTGAGGTTCATCCTGCCTTCGCTGGAGAAGGCAGTTCCCATGCGCGCCGTCCTGGTGGGCAGTACGCAGTCGAACATGTCGATGCCGCAGGCCACGCCGCGGACGAGGGTCGTGGGGTTGCCCACGCCCATGAGGTAGCGGGGCTTGTGCTTGGGCATATGCTCCGAGACGAGCGGGGCGAGCGTCTCGAACATCACCTCGTGGGGCTCCCCCACCGAGTAGCCGCCGATACCGTATCCGCAGAAATCGCCGCAGCTCTCGAGGTGCGCGAGCGAGCGCAGGCGCAGGTCGAGGTGCATGCCGCCCTGGACGATGCCGAAGAGGGCCTGATCGTCGCGCGTGTGGGCCTTCCAGCAGCGCTCCGCCCACGAGCTCGAGAGCTCGACTGCGCGCTCGACGAAGCTGCGCTCCGCGGGGTAGCCCGGGCACTGGTCGAGCTGCATCACGATGTCGGCGCCCAGCAGCTGCTGGATGCGCATGTTCTCCTCGGGCGTCCACGTGACGTAGCTGCCGTCGTAGTCGACTGTCCGGAATCGCACGCCGTCATCCGAGAGCTTGACATTGTCCTCGTGGCTGAAGACCTGGAAACCGCCCGAATCGGTGAGGATCGGCCCATGCCATTGCATGAAGTCGTGGAGGCCTCCGAGCTCGGCGACCGTCTCGGCGCCGGGCCGCATGGCCAGATGGTAGGTGTTCGCGAGCAGGATCTTGGTGCCGAGCGAGGCGACCGTGTCCATGAGCAGGCCCTTGACGGTGCCCTTGGTACCGACCGGCATGAAGATGGGCGTGGGGATGTCGCCGTGGGTGGTATGGAGCACGCCGGCGCGGGCGTGCGTCGTGGGGTCCTCCGCGATGATGTCGTAGGTGAAGTAGGCACTCATAGCTCTGCTCCGAACAGGTCGATATGGCTCTCGATCCAGGTGGCAACGCCGTCTTCCTCGATGGGCGGCGCGACCTCGTCGGCAACGGCGACAAGCGCGGGCGAGCGGTCGCCCACTGCGATGAGCTTGCCGACGTTTCCCGCGAAGGAGACGTCGTTTCCCGCGTCTCCGAACGCGATCGTGCGCTCGCGCGGGATGCCGAGCCTGCGTGCGAGCCACGCGCTCGACGAACCCTTGGTGAAGCCCGCTGCGGAGACCTCGATCTCAACTCCCGCGGTATGGGCCGCTTCGACGATGGGAAGCCCCTTCAGGCGGATGAAGGCCTCCTCGGTGGCCGCAACGCTCGGGAACGTCGCGGCGAGCTTGTGGATGGACCCTTGGTGCTCGCGGATGAACGGGGCGAGGTCCTCGACCATGGGCAAGTCGAAGATGTTGGCCCCCGACACGTCGACGTGGTAGACCTCCTCGAGCTCCTCCGCCGAGAAGAACCCGTAGGCGCGGGCATCGGGAATCCCCGTACGGCGCATCTCGAGGGCGAGGTAGTAGTGTGACTTCTCCTCGCGCATCACGATGTCGTCGTAGAACGCGAGCCAGGCGCCATCGAGATCGTCCGTGATCCGCATGATCTCGAGGGCGGCATCGGGTGGAATGGCACCCTCGTGCAGGCACTCCCCCTTCCGCACGTCATACGTGCAGACGCCGTTCGCGCCGATGAAGTAGTCGAGCCCACCCCATGCCTCGAGCGGAGGGGGCATGAAGCGCGGGCTCCGCCCCGACGCAGCAACAAGCACCGTCCCACGTGCCTTCACCGCATCGAACGCAGCGAACGTGCGCTCGGAGATGGTGGAGAAATCGCGGTAGACGGTGCCGTCGAGGTCGAAAAAGATGAGCCCGATGCCCTCGGGGCACCGGGCTCGCTCGGTAACGCTATGTGGGGACACTCCCGCTTACTCGCCGAAACCGCTGTCGATGAGGGCGACGAGGGCGTCGAGGGCAGCCTGCTCGTCCTCGCCGTCGCACGCGATCTCGATCTTGGTGCCGGTGCCGAGGCCGGCAGCAAGGATCATCATAATCGACTTGGCGTTGACAGGAGCGGTGTCCTTGTCGACGTTCTTGATGGTGATGGCGCTCGCGAACTTCTTCGCCTCGGCGACGAACATGGAAGCGGGACGAGCATGCAGGCCGGTAGCATTGACGATCGTAGTCTGTGCAGAAACCATAAGAGAACTCCTTCACTCTCCGGGGTAGGATTCCCCCAACCGAGATAATCCTACCAAAAACCACCATCTATATACCCATTCTTTCATATTGGTTGCAAACTCGTCTTGTGTGGAATCGTATAGTGGTGCAGATGGTCGGTTTTCGAGAAGGAGCGTACCGTGGCTGACGAATTCAAGGCAGAAAACGACGGTTTCCAATACACCCCCGGCGATGAAGCCTACGACCCCAGCGCAATCGACGACGTGACGGATATCTTCCACGACGGATACGGAGCGGACGATGACCCGACGGGCGATCTGTCCGCACCGGAGAGCCGCGAGGGAGGCATCGGGGACGCGGCTGCGACCGTGCAGCAGACGCTCGCAAAAGCGGGCGGAGCTGCCGCAGGTGCTGCGCGCACCGCAACCGCTGCGATGGCGGAGGGCCTCACGGCACTCAAGGACGTCGCCGCTGCATCGCGCGAGCATTCCGACGCCAAGGCGCTGCTGCGGGAGATGGAGACAGCGTTCGAGGCGGACAGCGAGACGCTGCAGCACCGTCTCGACATCGAGTCGAGCTTCACGCGCATCGTCAACGAGCAGACCGCTGAGCTGCAGGATGCGCAGCGCGTGGTCGCCGAGGCGACGAACACCATCGAGACCCTCTCGGCGCAGCGCGACCAGCTGGGCAACCGCCTCACCGCGCTCAAGGGCGAGAACGAGCAGATGCTCAGGCCCTACAAGGCGCTCGTCGACTCCACGCGCAAGCGCTCCGATGACACGAGCCGCACCCTCGGAGATGCGCGCCGCGCCGTGAAGGACGCCGAGTCGCAGGTCGAGGAGGCGAACCGCCGCCGCGAGCAGGCCGTCGCATCCGCGAACCGCACGCTCGACAGCGCGCAGGAGCGCCTGCGCCAGGTCCAGGACGAGCTCAAGGCGATGCAGGAGAACCCCGGTTCCGCCCTCTCCGCGATCTTCGATCTCAAGAACGAGGTCGCTCAGGAGACCGCCTCGGTCGAGGCCGCACGCGTCGACGTCCAGACGGTCACGACCGATTCCCAGTATGCGGTCGAGAGCGCCCAGCAGCAGCTCTTCTCGCTCCGCCAGTCGGTCGAGACCGCCGAGAACGACTACGAGACGGCCAAGAAGGAGGCCGAGGACCGTCGTGCGGAGTACGACCGCATCCACAAGGACGCCATGGACAAGGAGGAGGCGCTCCAGCGCGAGATCGACGCCCGCATCGGCGGCATCGAGGAGGCGCAGACCATGCTGCGCGGAGCCGAGGAGCGCATCAAGGAGGCCCAGGGCCTGCTCGACGAGGCCAACGGCATCCATGCGACACCCGAGGTCACCGAGGCGCTCATCGCATCGGTCAACCAGCAGCATGCGGACATCGAGCAGCAGAACGCGCTCATCGAGCAGCTCGCGACCAACGAGAAGAGCCTGCGCGACAGCACGCGCGGCAAGCGCGTCCTGTTCATCGGCGTCATCGCCGCTGCCGTAGTGCTGCTGATCGTCGTCCTGTTCCTGATCTTCGGACCCAAGTAGGATCTTCGCACGCACAGTTTCGATCGATCATCGGAGGCCGGTTCGCCGGCCTCCTTCCCTCTACCGGGCGATTGCGGAGATGCCCAGCGAGATGGCGGAGATGAGCGCGATGAGCGCCGCGGTCCAGAGCACGGTCGCACGCCTTCCCTGCTGGTTCACGCGGAAGAACGGATACGGCCCGTCGAAGACCTCCCTGGCGTTGAGGACGAGCATCGTGAGGCCGTATGCCGTCGTAACGATAACGGGAACAGCCCATGCATGCGCGTGGGGCTCGAAGAGCGCATACGAGGCGATCGAGATGAACGGGCAGAGCGTATGGTGGTAGAGCCCCACCCCCGAGAGCATGAGCTCCTCGAAACCGCCGCCCATCGGCACGAGTATGAAGAGGGTGACGACAAGCGTCATGGCGAGCATGCAGACGCCCAGATAACGGAACCATGAGGCGGGGGCACCGAAGATGAGGAACGCGACGCTCGAGAGAAGCGCGACGAGGTTGGAGATCTGGGTGTAGAACGCGAAGACCGCCCAACCTCGGGAGATGCTCAGCCGAAAACCGGCGAGACCGAATATGATGGCGAGGATGTTCGCTCCAATGGCCATGGCCCCTCCCGAAACGGGGATCGATTCCCTCAGACTCCTCTACAATAGCGAGTGGAACGCAGGTGGGAAAGCGCTTGGAGGGAATCGGATCATGGGCATCGGTCAGGGAAACGGCATCACCGTCATCGGCACGACCTTCGTCGACATCAAGGGCTATCCCTTCTCCGAATTCATCCCGGCGGGCAGGAACGCCGGCCGCATCATCGAGGTGCACGGCGGTGTGAGCCGCAACATCGTCGAGGATATCGCGAACATCGGCCTGACCTGCACCTACGTCAGCACCGTCGACGAGAGCGGCATCGGCGCAGGGGTGATCTCCAGGCTCAGCGAACATGGCTGCAACACCGCCCACATGAGGGCGGTCGAAGACGGGCTGGGCACGTGGCTCGCCGTCTTCGACCATACCGGCGATGTCGTGGCATCCATCTCCAAGCGCCCGCGCATGGACGAGATCGCACGTATCCTCGACGAGGAGGGCGATGAGATCTTCGCTGCAGCCGACAGCGTCGCCGTCGAATTCGACATCGACGAGGACATCCTCATCCGCATCCTCTCGCTCTCCGCGAAGCACGGGAAGAAGGTCTAC
>Ga0256404_1001989_pt1 | contig 46760 bp, 39 predicted proteins | sample RumenRJG_01DNA_FD_185990 | JGI IMG/M metagenome (GOLD analysis project Ga0256404, IMG submission 185990) | Bovine rumen microbial communities from Lethbridge, Alberta, Canada - RJG_01 | ecosystem: Host-associated > Mammals > Digestive system > Stomach > Rumen | place: Canada: Alberta | collected... | reverse complement strand
CGGGTGACAATAACAAAGGCAAAAAGAAAGAGAGATATCTTCCAAATATGTTTTGGAAAATATCTCTCTGCGGATTGTGTTCTTCTACAATCGTTATGCGATTTCTATCCGTATCAGCCCATATGTATTCATATGAGGGCAAAATTTTTATGTACTAAATATGTACCGGCCGAGCTTAGTCGTTCAGCAACCACATTATATAGCGGTTAGTTGCCGTTTTAATACACTATATCTTGTAATCAATCCTTCATAGTCTTCATTGTCGGGAACAGCAATACATCACGAATTGCCGCACTGTTAGTCAACAGCATGGTAAGACGGTCAATACCATATCCGATACCGCCCGTAGGAGGCATACCGATCTCCATCGCGTGCAGGAAGTCCTCATCCGTGTGCTGCGCCTCGTCGTCACCGGCCTCCGCCAGCGCATCCTGTGCCGCAAATCTCTCTCTCTGATCGATGGGATCATTGAGCTCGGAATAAGCGTTGCACATCTCCCAGCCGTTGATGTACAGCTCGAATCTCTCGACCTTAGTCGGATCGTCGGGCTTTTTCTTGGTCAGCGGGCTGATCTCGATCGGGTGATCCATGATGAAAGTAGGCTGGATCATCTTGTCCTCGCAGAACTCGTCGAAGAAGAGGTTCACGATATCGCCCTTGACGTGGCGATCCTCGTATTCAACGTGATGCTCATCCGCGATCTTCTTAGCTTCCTCTGTCGTAGCGACCTGATCAAAGTCGATCCCGGTCTGCTCCTTAATGGCGTCGATCATGGTGAGCTTTCTGAAAGGCTTGCCCAGGTCGATTTCCTTGTCGCCATAAACGATGGTCGTTGTGCCGCAGACCTTCTCCGCCAGATAGCGGAACATGCTCTCGGTCAGTTCCATCATTCCGTAGTAGTCTGTATAAGCCTGATACAGCTCCATGAGGGTAAACTCAGGGTTATGCCTTGTATCTACGCCTTCATTTCTGAACACGCGGCCGATCTCATAGACTCTCTCAAGTCCGCCGATGATCAGTCTCTTGAGGTAGAGTTCAAGGGAAATGCGGAGCTTGACATCCTCGTTCAGAGCGTTGAAATGCGTCTCGAAAGGACGAGCCGCCGCGCCGCCCGCGTTGGAGACCAGCATAGGGGTCTCGACTTCCATGAAGCCGCGGCCGTCCAGGAATTTCCTGATCTCGCTGATGATCTTGGATCTCTTGATAAAAGTCTCCTTGGACTCCTCGTTCATGATGAGATCCACGTATCTCTGGCGGTATCTCATGTCGACATCCTGCAGTCCGTGGAACTTCTCCGGAAGGGGAGAAAGGGACTTGGACAGCAGTGTCAGCTCCTTGGCATGCACGGAGATCTCGCCGGTCTTGGTCTTGAAGACAAAGCCCTTGACGCCGATGATATCGCCGATATCCATGCGCTTGAATTCCTTGTAGGCCTCCTCGCCCAGATCATCTCTTGCTACATAGACCTGGATGCGGCCTTCCTTGTCCTGCACGTTGCAGAACGAGGCCTTGCCCATGACGCGCTTGAACATCATGCGGCCGGCGATGGAAACCGTCTCATTTTCCAGTTCGTCAAAATCACTCTTGATCTGCGCACTGTGATGAGTCTGGTCATATTTTACGATCTGAAAGGGATCCTTTCCCGCCGCCTGCAGCTCCGCGAGCTTCTCTCTTCTGACCTTCTCGAGCTGAGAAACGTCCTGTACTTTCTGCTGATTATTCTGTGCCACTTTCTTCCTCCGTAATACAGCCTAATACAGCCCGCTGAGCGTGCCCCGCACACAGGGCTCGCAGAGCGAGCAGCCTTTCATTAATTTATCTGTTGGGAGCTATGATCTCGAGGACCTTGTACTGGCTCTCACCTGCGGGAGAATGCACGGTCACGACATCTCCGACATGCGCGCCGATCAGAGCCTTGCCCACGGGAGACTCATTGGAGATCTTGCCCTTAATGCTGTTTGCCTCTGTGGAACCGACAATCTTATAGGACAGCTCTTCGTCAAACTCGACGTCATAGATCTTGACACTGCTGCCGATCATGATTCTGTCTGCCGTGACATCTTCGTCATCCACGACCTCGACGTTCTTGAGGATCTTCTCAAGCTCTTCGATTCTGGCCTCGATGTCTCTCTGCTCGTCCTTCGCTGCATCGTACTCAGCGTTCTCGGACAGGTCGCCCTGCTCTCTCGCTTCCTTGATCTTCTGCGCAACTTCTTTTCTTCTGACTACCTTGAGTTCGTGAAGTTCATCCTCGTATCTTTTGAGGCCTTCTCGTGTCAAAATATTCTTTTTCTCTTCCATTTTCTGCTCCCAATTACACTTTTTCTATACTGATGAAACCGTTTCCCGGTTTTTTCCATTGACACTGAATTATACAAGAGTATCGGTATTATTGTCAATCATTTACCGCCTTACACGTACGGATATTCCTTCGCCAAAAGAGCCTGCAGCTCCGCTTTCGTCGTAATGGAATTGACTTTTCCGCGCACTCTTGAAGCGCCGGGAAAACCGCTCAGGTAATTGTGTACATGCCCTCTCATCTCGCGCATGCCCACTTTCTCGCCCTTGCACTCGCACAGCATGTCCGCGTGCCGCAGGATCATCCTGACAATGTCCCTTCTCGGCGGTCTCTCCAGGATGGCGCCTCTCTCCAGGTAGGCGTTCACCTCTTTGAAGATCCAGGGATTTCCCTGCGCCGCTCTGGCGATCATGACCGCGTCGCACCCGGTCTCATCCATCATTCTCTTCGCGCTGGGCCCGTCGACGACGTCGCCGTTGCCGATCACGGGTATGGCAAGCGCTTTTTTGACATCCGCAATGGTCGACCAGTCAGCCGTTCCGCTGTACATCTGCTCCCTGGTCCTTCCGTGGACCGCCACGGCGGAAGCTCCGCCCGCCTCGGCTGCCAGCGCGCACTCGACCGCGTTGATGTGGTCCGCGTCGAACCCGCGCCGCATCTTCACGGTCACCGGCCGGCTCGTGTTATCCACGCAGGCCCGCACGACTTTCTCGATCAGGCCGGGATCCCGCATGAGCGCCGATCCCTCCTGGTTGCCCACTATTTTGGGCACCGGGCACCCCATGTTGATGTCCAGTATGTCAAAAGTCTGCTCCTCAAGGATCCGGCAGGCCTCGCCCATCACGTCCGGCTCATGGCCGAAGATCTGGAGCGATACGGGCTTCTCCTCCGGAGCGGTCTCCCAGAGCTCGCCCGTCCTGCGGCTTCTGAAAGTGATCGCCTTAGCGCTGATCATCTCCATGCACACAAGGCCCGCGCCCTGCTCATGGCAGAGCAGACGAAATGGCAGGTCAGAAACGCCTGCCATGGGTGCAAAAACTGTTCTGTTGGGAATCGTCACATTCCCGATCTGAAACGGGGATGCATATCTGTTTTCTTCCACTGTGATCCGGCTCCTTATTCCTCTTCGTCGTCCTGCTCGAGCAGCTCCGCGGCGTTCTGATGCAGGAAAGTGACCTTGAAAAAGATGGACAGCGCTTTGAACATGTCCGCCTTCTTCCTGCGGATCTCCTTCATCAGAAGCTCTGCGCCGATCTCGTCATACAGAAGGTCTTCCTCTTCCTTCTGCGTGTCCATCTCCACTTCTCCGTAAGGCGTAAAGCCGATCGTGAAGATACCGCCCACTTCTTCCGTAAAGAGCACACAGATAATATGCAGTTCTTCCTTTATATTCTCCGGGATCTTGTCGAATTTGTTGTTAAAATAGTACTTCTTCTCGTATGCGTTGGCCCCGCAGAGCACGACGCGGAAGCGGTCCGCGTCCGCATTCTCTTCCATTTGTTCTAATATGTTGTCGCTCATTCTTCCCGTTTATCTCCGTTTCTTTCAGGTCCTTTATGCGTGATCAGCTCACACATACCCCATCACGCCTCGGACCGAGACCTCGCCGGTCCCGACCTGCCTGACTTCCGAGCCGTCATCCGGCTTTACCAGCAGTTCTCCCTCTTCGTTGATCCCGAGTGCGACCCCCTCGTAGGGCGATTCGGGGTCCAGGACTCTCACTTTTTTGCCCCGGTTTACCAGCGCGCGCTCGTAAACTTCCCGAAGAGGCGACAGGCTCCGCGCCTGCTCGAACACTTCGTAGTATTCCTCGAAATATTTCCACACCTCCGCGGTCAGATCCGCTCTGCTCACGGGATGTCCCAGCGCCAGTGCCAGCGATCCGGCCGTTTCGCGGATCTCTTCCGGGAACTCCGACTGGTTCACGTTGATCCCGATCCCGATTACGATGTCCCGGATCTCCTTCTCTTCCATGCGCATCTCGGTCAAAATACCGCAGATCTTGCGCCAGCTCCCATCCCCTGCGCTGACCACGATGTCGTTGGGCCACTTGATGCCGAACCGGCACGCCTCTGCGCCGTCTGCCGGCTGGCCGGCGCCGCCGCTGGATGTCTCTGCGCCATCGGCCGACAGTTCAACTGCGCCGGCGCCTTTTCCATACAGTTCCTCGCAGGCCCTGTGCACGGCCAGCGCCATGACCAGCGTCAGCATGGGCGCTGTCTCGGGCTTAAAGTCGGGCCGCAGCAGGATACTCATGTAGACGTTGACATCGGGCGGAGAAATCCAGGTGCGCCCTCTTCTTCCTTTGCCGGCGGTCTGCTTGGATGTCACAGCCAGCGTTCCCTGTGGATAGTCCTGCTCCGACAGCCGGAATATGTCCGCATTAGTGGAGCCGGTCTCCTCGGAGAAGATCAGGGGGCGTCCCGCCCAGCGCGTCTGCAGTCTCCTCTCCAGCTCTTCTTTGTTAAAGAGGTCTTTCCCTTCCACAGAAAGAAGGCGGTACCCCTTATTGGTCACCGCCTCGATCGGATAGCCTTCCTCTTTCAGTTTTTTTATGATCTTCCAGACCGCCGTCCTGGAGACGCCGAGCGTCTCACAGAGCTGCTGCCCGGATACGAAGCTTCCGTTTTCCCGCAGCTGCCGCAATACTTCCTGTTTTCTGTCCATTGTGCTTTCGTGTGTTCTTTACAGTGTTGCCGCCATCACGGCTTTAATGGTGTGCATGCGGTTCTCGGCTTCCTCAAATACCACCGACTGCGGTCCCTCAAAGACCTCGTGCGTCACTTCGAGCTCCGCCATGCCGAACTCCTTGAAGATCTGTCTTCCGATCCCGGTTCCCTGGTCGTGAAAAGCGGGCAGGCAGTGCATGAACACAGCCTTTTCTCCGGCAAGATCCATCAGTTCCTTTGTGACCTGGTAAGGCTTCATCTCCTGAATTCTCTCCGCCCAGGCTTCCATGGGCTCTCCCATGGATACCCATACGTCGGTGTACAGGACGTCAGCGCCCTTGGCGCCTTCTCTCGCATCCTCTGTCAGAGTGATGCTTCCGCCGCTTTCGGCCGCGATCTCCCTGCAGGTCTTCACCAGCTCTTCATCGGGAAAATACTTTTTGTTGGCGCACAGAGTGATGTGCATTCCCATCTTGGCGCCCGCCACCATCCAGCTGTTGGCCATGTTGTAGCGGCAGTCTCCGAAGAAGCTGAGCTTGATCCCCTTCACATAGCCGAAATGCTCCCTGATAGTGAGCATGTCCGCCAGCATCTGCGTGGGATGAAACTCATTGGTGAGGCCGTTCCAGACGGGGACTTTGCTGTATTTTGCCAGCTCCTCGACGATCTCCTGCCCGTACCCGCGGTACTCGATGCCGTCGTACATGCCGGCCAGCACGCGCGCGGTGTCCGCGATGCTCTCCTTCTTGCCGATCTGCGACCCCGAAGGATCCAGATAAGTCGTTCCCATGCCCAGGTCGTGCCCCGCCACTTCAAAAGAGCAGCGCGTCCTGGTGCTGGTCTTCTCGAAGATCAGGGCGATGTTCTTGCCCTCGCAGATCCTGTGGGGGATGCCCTTCTTCTTCTTATCCTTGAGGTCGGCAGCAAGGTCCAGGAAATAGGTGATCTCCTCCTCGCTGAAATCCAGCAGTTTCAAAAAGTCTCTTCCTTTAAGATTCACAGCCATCGGTCTAAAATCCTTTCAAAATATCGTCCAATACTTCTCGGCGAGCCGGTACCTGCAGCAGCAGGCCGGCTCGCCGTTCGAAGCTGATGTATCAGTTCTTTCCGGTGGTTTTATCCCCAATCAGTTCTGTCCGGTGATTTTTCCCCAGTCAGTTCTGTCCGGCGGTTTTTCCAAAATCAGTTCTGCCCGACGGTTCCGTCTTCCTTCATCAGTTCCTTGACGGATGCGGCCAGACCCGCGATTCCCTGAATTTCAGAGGGAATGATGATCTTGGTGGCCTTGCCGTTCGCTGCCTGTGTAAAGGCCTCAAGGCTCTTGATTCTGAGAACGGCTTCGTCGGCGCCCGCCTCACGGATCATGCGGATACCGTCTGCGTTAGCCTGCTGCACCTGGCGGATCGCCTCACTGCGGCCTGCCGCCTCCTGGATCATCTTCTCTTTCTCCGCTTCCGCTGCGAGGATGGTCGCTCTCTTGTCAGCTTCCGCCTGCAGGATCAGGGATTCCTTCTTACCTTCTGCGACCAGGATGGCCGACTTCTTCTCACCTTCCGCCTTCAGGATGGACTCACGTCTCTCACGCTCTGCCTTCATCTGCTTCTCCATTGCCTCGCGGATCGCGGTGGGAGGAGTGATGTTCTTGAGCTCGACGCGGGTGACCTTGATGCCCCAAGGGTCAGTCGCGACGTCCAGAGATGCTCTCATCTTGGTATTGATGATCTCACGGGATGTCAGTGTCTCATCCAGTTCCATGTCACCGATGATATTTCTCAATGTGGTGGCCGTCAGGTTCTCGATCGCCATGATCGGATTCTCCACGCCGTATGTAAACAGCTTGGCGTCCGTGATCTGGAAGAAGACGATGGAGTCAATCTGCATTGTTACGTTATCCTTGGTGATAACGGGCTGAGGCGGGAAGTCCACGACCTGCTCCTTGAGGTTGACTCTTCTCGCGATCCTCTCAATGAAAGGAACCTTGAAGTGCAGGCCTACGCCCCATGTCGCGCTGTAAGCGCCCAGGCGCTCAACGACATAAGCATGTGCCTGAGGCACGATCTGTATGCAGGATACAGCGATGACCAGTGCGATTACAATAAGTAAACCAATTGCAATGATTCCGGGCATAATTATTACCTCTTTTCTTTCATATGATTAAATGTTTCATGCTCGCCGCCTGTAAAGGCGGGGATTTTTCTCAGTTATTCTTCGGACGTCTCCGGGCTGTCGATCCGCTTTCCGGCTGCGTCAACTTTCAGGAGCTTCCGCGCTGTCGATCCGTTTTCCCACGATCAGCTTGACGCCTTCGATCGCCCTCACCATGACGACCTCATCTACGTCGATCACGTGCTCCTGGACGACAGAGCGGGCCGTCCACTCCTGTCCGTTGATCTTTACCGCTCCTGTGCTGTGCAGGTTGTCAATCTTCTGCGTGACAACGGCTTCCTGCCCGATCAGGCTGTCCGCATTCGTTGCGACGGTTCCCTTGTGCAATATTTTGACAGCTATGGGCCTTGTCAGCAGCAGCAGGATGGCAGATCCCGCGAGAAAGAGCGTTACCTGCAGCCATACCGGTCCGCCCACCACTGCGCATAAGAGCGCGATCAGAGCTCCTCCGGCAAACCAGATCGTCGTCAGCGTCGATGTCGCAAACTCTATAAGCAAAAGCAGTGCTATGGCGATCAGCCAAAATTGTGTCATACTAAGTGACAATAAAACCACCTCCTTAAGCCATAGACAAATCGTCCGGTTGAATGGATTCTGTTTCTTTCCCGAGTTATTCAGCAGGCATTTCGCGGTAAGCCGGGAATTCATGCTGAATATTTACAATATAGCATATAAAGACGAACTTGCAAGTCAGATTCTTGTGAAGGATATCCATATGAAATCGCTATCATAGAATCTTTGGAAGCCCGTTGCTCAGCTTTTTCTTCTTTGTCTGGCTCCCTCGAACAGGAGGATTCCCGCTGCCATCGCCGCGTTAAGAGACTCAATGTTTCCCTGCATGGGTATGTGAACACGCGCCGTCGCCGCGTCTGCGGCTTCATCGGTCAATCCGTTCCCCTCATTTCCGATCAGAAAAGCACAGGCTCCTGTACAATCGGCCTCATCGTATGGCTTACTCGCCCGCAGGTGCGCCGCGTACACCGCAATGCCGTTTTCTTTTTGAAGCCTCTGAATCTCCCCTACCAGATCGTCGGTATACAGAAACGGAACTCGAAAGATCGCGCTCATGGTCGCCCTTACCGTCTTAGGATTGAAGAGATCCACTGTGTCCCGGCTCATCAGGACGCCTGTTACGCCGGCCGCCTCCGCGGTCCGCATCATGGTACCGAGATTTCCGGGATCCTGTATATTTTCAAGAATCAACAGAAGAGGATTTTCTTTCTTCTCGTCGCCCAGCAAATCTTCTCTGTCATAGGAAGGCATCTTCGCAACGCAGAGCACTCCCTGGGGAGTATCCGTATCAGAAATCTTCTGCATGATCTGGGGAGTAATGATCGTGATGTTCTCCTGTGCAGCTCCGCCAAGCTTCTCCTCAAGAAACTCTTCCGTCATGTAGATTTCTTTCAGAAACTCTCTCGGAGTATCTCTGTAGAGACGCTCTCCTTCTATTAGGAATGCCTGTTCCTCTCTTCTGCTCTTTGCCTTTTTGCGCAGGGCTATCAGCCTCTTTATTCTGGGATTTGTCGCTGATGTAATTTTCTCTATCATACTTCCCTCTGTTATCAAAATTGTTAAATCCGATGCTGCAGGATCCACTTCTAAAAAACAGGCCGGGCGACTTCTCGCCCGGCCTGCAAATGCTGCATGTTGAAAGATCAGATGCGCTGGCTGATCTGGTACTCGTATTCGGAGATGTTCTTGGTCATTGCGAGTGCTTCCTCGATATCCAGGTCGACAAACTGGCCGTTTCTGTAGCAGATTACGCGGTTTGTCTTTCCCTGTACCAGAATGTCCGCTGCATACGCGCCCATTACGGATGCGTAGTAACGGTCCTTACATGTGGGAGATCCGCCTCTCTGCATGTAGCCCAGGATCGTCGCGCGGGTCTCGACACCGGTCGCGGCCTCGATCCTTCTCGCCATGGAAGTGGAGTGGCCGATGCCTTCCGCGTTGATGATCAGATGGTGTTTCTTGCCGAGCCGTCTGTTGAAGATGATGTGATCGACAATCTTCTGCTCGTCATAGTCATATTTCTCGGGAAGCAGAATGTCTTCCGCGCCGTTGGCGATACCGCACCAGAGTGCAATATAGCCCGCATGGCGGCCCATTACCTCGATAATACTGCATCTCTCGTGAGAGGAAGAAGTATCCTTGACCTTGTCGATCGCTTGCATAGCGGTGTTGACAGCCGTGTCAAAACCGATCGTGTAATCCGTGCAGGTGATATCAAGGTCGATCGTGCCGGGAATGCCGATCGTGTTGATGCCGTGACGGGAAAGGGCCTGCGCGCCGCGGTAAGAGCCGTCGCCGCCGATGACGACGATGCCGTCAATGCCGTGTTCCCTGCAGATATCCGCAGCCTTCTGCTGTACTTCTTCTTCCTTGAACTCGGGGCATCTTGCCGTACCGAGAATAGTCCCGCCCTGCTGAATGATACCGGCTACGTCGACGGACTTCATTTCCTTGAACTCTTCATTCAGAAGGCCCTTGTATCCTCTCTGAATTCCGATTACTTTGCACTTATTGTACATAGCTTCCCTGGCAACCGCTCGGATCGCCGCATTCATGCCCGGCGAGTCTCCTCCGCTGGTCAATACGCCAATTTTTTTGATTTCTTTAGCCATAGTCGGTGCCTCCGCATCCTCAAGAATTCAATAAAAGATTATCAAACATGTACTTTATTATTTTATCCCATTATCACTTTCAATGCAATTATTCTTACTCAAGCCAGAATAACATTCTTCTCGCCAAAGCGCGCCGAGAGCGTTCTGACAAGAGCCTCGTCGGCCCGGACGCCCTGCCCGGCGGGAAGTTCCTTGCGCAGGCGGGGATTGTCTATATAGATCACTACTTTGTCCCGTCCGCCGTGCTCGTCGATGATCCGGCGCAGGTCCGCCGCTCCCTGTTTGTAGTCGTCCATATTTGCAAAGCGGACCCAGAGCTTTCTGGGCACCGCGTCGAAAGGAATAACTTTCTCGCAGATCAGCTTGCCGTCCCGCTCCTCTTCCAGGGAGACTCTGCCGCTCAGGAATACTTTACCGTCTTCTGTGAGCTTCTCGCTCTCCTTCTCATAGGTGTTCGGAAAGACGATGACTTCCATAGTGCCGGTCATGTCTTCCACGTCCAGGAACGCCATGACTTTGTTGTTCTTGGTGTATTTCACTTTTTTGCCGGAGATCATGCCTCCGATCACGGCTCTGTTTCCGTCCTGCACCCTGGTCGTGCCCGTCTCCTCGTCCAGGAGGAAATCGGAGACGCGGTTGGTGATGTGGCTCTTCCACAGGCCCATGTAGTCCTCCAGCGGATGGCCGCTGACATAGATGCCGAGGACCTCTTTCTCGAACGCCAGCTTGAGCTCCGTCGGATACTCCCCTATGTCGGGCATGGCGATGACGTAGTCCTGCTTGTCCTCCTCGTCCGCGAAGTCGAAGAGCGACATCTGCCCCGCCATATCGTTCTTGCGGGAGCTCACAAGATCGTCCATCATCCGCATGTAGACGCTCATCAGCTGCTTGCGGGTCGCCCCCAGGCAGTCCAGCGCGCCGGCCTTGATGAAGTTCTCGATGACCCTCTTGTTGACTTCGCGCTCTCCCAGGATCATGCGCGACAAAAAGTCGTGCAGGTCGCGGAAGGGTCCCCGCTCCTTTCTCTCGCGGATCACCGCGTCGATCACGGGCCGTCCCACTCCCTTGATGGCGGTCAGTCCGTAGCGGATGGCGCCGCCCGACACCGAAAATCCCGCCTCTCCCTCGTTGATGTCCGGGGGCAGAAGCTTTATTCCCATACTCCTGCAGGTCAAAATATAGCCTGCCACCTTGTTAGGGAAATCAATGACGGAAGTCATCAGGGCCGCCATGAACTCCGTGGGATAGTAGTACTTCAGCCAGGCCGTCTGGTAGGCGACCACGGCGTAGCACGCCGCGTGCGACTTGTTGAAGGCGTACTTGGCAAAGTCCATCATCGTGTCATATATATGGGAGGCCACCTCGGCGTCGATTCCCTTGGAAACGCACCCGGGCACGCCCTCCTCGGGATTGCCGTAGATGAAGTTTTTGCGCTCCTGCTCCATGACCTTCTGCTTCTTTTTGGACATGGCGCGGCGCACCAGGTCGCTCCGCCCCAGCGTGTAGCCGCCCAGGTCCCGCACGATCTGCATGACCTGCTCCTGATACACGATACACCCATATGTGGGCTCGAGAATAGGGACAAGTTCCTTCGCGTCATAGGTGATCTTGTCGGGGTTTTTCTTACCGTATATGTACTTGGGAATGAAATCCATGGGCCCCGGCCGATAGAGCGAGATTCCCGCGATGATGTCCTCGAAGCTCTCAGGGTGAAGTTCCTTCATGAATCCCTGCATGCCGCCGGACTCGAGCTGGAACACGCCGTCCGTTCTTCCCGTCGAGATCGAGGCGTAAACCGCCGGATCCGCGTAATCGAGATTTGCCAGATTTACGGGATAGCCGATGGGATTCTCCGTCACGCGCGCTCTGTCTCCGCCCAGGGAAGGCTCATAGGAGGGATAGGCGCCGCCCGCCTCCTCGATGGAGCGATTTGCCATATTCACGGCGTTCTGGATGACCGTGAGCGTGCGCAGCCCCAGAAAGTCCATTTTCAGAAGGCCCAGCTCCTCTATGGTCGTCATGGTGAACTGCGTGGTGACCGAGCCGTCCGCCGCTCTGGCGAGGGGCACCAGGTCCTCCGCCGGTTCCGAGCAGATGACGACGCCCGCCGCGTGGACGGAGCTGTGCCTGGGCAGTCCCTCCAGCTTCCGGCTCATGTCGATGAGCTTTCCGATCCGCTCGTCCTCTTCATAGGCCTTTCTCAGCTCCGGATTCTGCCCCAGGGCCTTGTCCAGCGTCATATTCAGCTCTGCGGGCACCATCTTGGAGATGGAGTCCACAAATCCGTAAGGCAGGTCCATGACGCGCCCCACGTCCCGGATCACGCCCTTGGCCGCCAGTGTTCCGAACGTGATGATCTGCGTGACCTTGTCCCGCCCGTACTTGTTCGTCACATAGTCGATGACTTCGCCCCTTCGCTCGAAGCCGAAGTCCACGTCGATATCGGGCATGGAGACGCGCTCCGGGTTCAGGAACCGCTCGAAGAGAAGGTTATATTTGATGGGATCGATATCCGTGATATGCAGGCAGTAAGCGACAATGCTTCCCGCCGCGCTCCCTCTTCCGGGGCCGACCATGATGTCGTGTTCCCGCGAGAAATTGATATAATCCCAGACGATCAGGAAATAGTCCACGTACCCCATCTGGCGGATTGTGTTCAGCTCGTACTCCAGTCTCTGCCTGAGGGTCCCGTCGTCGTCCGGGTACCGCTCCTTCATGCCGTCGTCGCAGAGCTTGTTCAGGTAAGTCCAGGAGTCATACCCTTCCGGCACCTCGAAGTGCGGGAGCTTGGTGACGCCGAACTCGATCTCCACGTTGCAGCGGTCCGCGATCTTATGCGTGTTGTCCAGCGCCTCCTGCGCATAGGGAAACAGGGCTCGCATCTCCGACTCGCTCTTTACGAAGAACTGCCCGCCGGGATAGCGCATCCGGTTCTCATCGGACAGCTTCTTGCCCGTCTGAATGCACAGCAAAATATCGTGTGCCTCCACGTCGTCGGCGTACGTGTAGTGGATGTCATTCGTCGCGATCAGCGGGATCCGCAGGCGCCTGCTCATGGCCATGAGCGCCATGTTCACCTTCTGCTGGTCCTGGTATCCGTGGTCCTGCAGCTCCAGGAAGAAGTTGCCCTGTCCGAAGATATCCAGATATTTGAGGGCCGCCTTGTCCGCGGCCTGCAGGTCGTCCCTGACTATGTTCCTTGCGATCTCGCCGGCCAGACAGGCGCTGGACGCGATGATCCCCTCGTGAAACTCGCGCAGCAGCTCCTCGTCGACTCGAGGCTTGTAATAGTACCCTTCCGTGAAGGAGCGGCTCACTATTTTCATCAGGTTGGCGTAGCCCTTGTTGTTCTCCGCCAGAAGGATCAGGTGATAGTAGCGGTCGTCGCCCGCCCCCTGCTCCCTGTCGAACCTCGATCCGGGCGCCACATAGACCTCGCAGCCGATGATGGGCTTGATCCCGGCCTCTTTACAGGCTTTATAAAAATCGATCACGCCGTACATGACGCCGTGATCGGTAATCGCCGCGCTGTCCATGCCGAGTTCCTTAACGCGCTTTACATATTCTTTGATCTTATTGGAGCCGTCCAGCAGCGAATATTCCGTGTGGACGTGCAGATGTGTAAATGCCATACTGCCTCGCTTTCAGCTGCTCACTTCTTCTCTTTCATGTAGGCAAATACGGTGACCAGATCCTCCGGCGAAGTCACCTTGATGTTGCGGTAGGAAGCCATTACCAGCTTGACCTTGTTTCCGGTAAAGGTCTCCGCCACCATGGCGTCGTCCGTGATGATGATGCCCTTTTTCAGCAGCTCGTCGTACTGCTCCACCATCTTCTCGTGGGCCGTCTTGATGAGCTCGAAGTCAAATACCTGCGGCGTCTGCACGATCCAGACGTTCTTTCTCTTGGGCGTCTGCACGACGAAGCCTTCGGTATCCGATATTTTGACCGTGTCCTTGGAGGGAACGGCCGCGACGCAGGCTTTGTTGATGCGGACCTCGTCGTAGAGTCTCTCCATGGTCGACTCCTCGATGAAAGGACGGGCCGTGTCGTGAATAAAAGCATAATCGCAGGGCCAGTCTACCGCCTGCAGGGCGTTATGCACGGAGAAGCACCTCTCGCGCCCGCCGACCACGATCTTGCGGACCTTTCCGCCAAGCCCGCAGATGTCGATTGTCTCCCTGCAGTACTCCTGATCGCCTTCCGGCACCGTGATCACAATATCCGTTATGATGTCGCAAGTGTCCATGGTCTGCAGGGAATAGGTAAAGAGGGGCATTCCGCTGACGTTCATGAACTGTTTGCGGGTCTCGCCGCCCATGCGCAGTCCCTTGCCGGCCGCCAGGAGGATGGCCGTGCATCGGTCCCCGCGCGCCTTTGTACTCTGCTCCATGTCGGTCTGATTGTTCTGTGCCTGATTATTCCAGGTCTGATTATTATGGGTCGCTTCTTTTCTGACTTTTCCTGTCATCTCTCCCCCAATCTAAGCCCGGGCTTTGCATTAAGATCCAGGCCGCTTCGGACTCCTTTTATGTATTCGTAATATGCCGCGCTCCCGATCATGGCCGCGTTGTCCGTGCACAGGATCGGAGGCGGACAGAAGAATTCCACATTTCTTTCGGCACAGGCTTTTTTCATGGCCGCTCTGAGCGCGCTGTTGGAGGCCACGCCGCCGGCCAGTGCGAACTTGGTCAGGCGGAACTCATCCACCGCCCACATGGCGTGGGAGACCAGTACGTCGACCACCGCCTGCTGGAAGGAGGCCGCCACATCCGGCACCGAGATCTGGATGTTCTTCATCTTGCAGGTGTTGAGATAGTTGAGCACCGAGGACTTCATGCCGCTGAAGCTGAAGTCGTAGCGCGAACCGGCCACTTTCCCTCTGGGGAAGTCGATGGCCTTGGGATTTCCCTCTTTGGAGACCTTGTCGATCTTGGGACCTCCCGGGTACCCCAGCCCGATCTCTCTCGCCACCTTGTCAAAAGCTTCGCCCGCCGCGTCGTCCTGGGTCCTCCCCAGGATCTCATACTCGCCGTAGTCCTTGACCAGGACCAGATGCGTGTGTCCTCCGGAGACCACCAGGCAGGCGAAAGGCGGCTCCAGGTCCTTGTTGGCAATGTAGTTGGCGCTGATATGCCCCTCGATGTGGTGCACGCCGATCAGCGGAATCCCCGTCGCGAAGCTGAGCGCCTTGGCCTCGGACACCCCGATCAGGAGCGGTCCCACCAGCCCGGGCCCGTAAGTCACGGCGATGGCGTCCATGTCCGCCAGCGTCATTCCCGCCTCGGACAGGCCCGCGCGCACCACCTGGTTGATCCGCTCCGTGTGCTTTCTCGAAGCGATCTCCGGCACCACGCCGCCGTACAGTGTGTGTATGTCGATCTGGGAGGAGATCACGTTGGAGCGCACATCCCTCCCGTTCACAACTACAGAAGCGGCTGTCTCGTCACAGCTCGATTCTATAGCCAAAATAGCAATATCCTTATCCATTTTCTTCCTCTTGTTCAAATAGAAGCTCCGCGCTCTTTCCGTCCTTTCCCGGCGCCGCCGCGGGGAAGATCTTCCGAACGGCCGGCATGAATTCATCCGGATGGGTCAGCGACGGACTGTAGTGCGTGAGCCATAATCTGGCCGGTTTTGCCTTTCTCGCGATCTGCGCCGCCTCGCAGAATGTCATATGCTTGTGCTCTTTCGCCTTCGCTATTTTGTCCTCTTCGCCGTACATGCCCTCGCAGATGAAGAGGTCCGCGCCTTCCGCCGCCTTGACGGCGCCTTCGCAGGGGCGGGTGTCTGTGCAGTAGCCGACCTTGAGGCCCTTGCGCGGGGCTCCCAGGACCATGTCCGGCGTCAGCAGTCCGTTTTCCGTCTCAATAGTTTCGCCTCTTTGGAGCCTTCCCCAGTAGGGCTTGGGAAGGTCCAGCGCCATCGCGCGTTTTACGTCGAACTTGCCCGCTCTCTCCAGCGTCATGGCGTAACAGTAGCAGGTCACGTTGTGGTTCACGCGGTAGGCGTGAATGGTAAAATCCTTGTCGCCGGGGAGCTTAAAAGACTCCTCCGGCTCCCGGAGTTCCTTGAACCGGATCTCAAAGGGGAGCTCGGGCGCGATGACCCGGAGCGAATTCACCACTCTCTCAAGGCCCTTGGGGCCCACCATCAGGACGGGCTCCGTCCGCTCCGCGTTGCCCATTGTCAGGAGCAGTCCCGGGAGGCCGCTGATGTGATCCGCGTGATAATGCGTGAAAAGGATCACGTCGATGGGCTTGGGACTCCACCCCTTGCGCTTGAGCGCCACCTGCGTCCCTTCCCCGCAGTCGATCAGGATGCTCCTGCCGTTATAGCGCACCATCAGGGAAGTGAGAAAGCGATAAGGGAGGGGCATCATTCCGCCCGATCCCAGTAGACAAACATCAATCATAAAAAACCTCTTAGTTATGGTTCGCAGAGCGAGTCTCTGCGCCACATTATGAGGGCGTCTTCCACCGGCTTTTCGTAAAAACCGGCTCGGATCCCCTCCGTGCGAAACCCGTATTTTTCATACAGCGCTATGGCCGGCCTGTTGCCCGCCCTCACTTCCAGAGTGAACGCCGTCATTCCTTCTTCCAAAGACCGTGCCAAAACAGTGCCCAGCATCCTGGTCGCGACGCCGAATCCCTGCCAGTCCGGGTGGACCGCCACGTTGGTGATCTCCCCTTCTCCGACGATATCTCTCACGCCGCACTCTCCGATGATTGTCCGGCTGCCGCCTTCTTCCGTGATCTCCGCCACGTAGTAGTGGGCGTACGGCAGAAGGAGCGTCGCCGAAAAGACTTCCGCCGACCAGGGGTCGGAGAAGCACGCCCTCTCCACGACCAGGACGTTCTCGATATCCTCCGGCGTCATCGGGCGGATCACAATTTCTTCAGGTTTCCGGCCTCCGGCCAGGTCCTGTCCGTTTTCAAGTTCCCGCATCACACGAACACCTTGTAGTTGCGCTTGTCCCCGCGCTCGCGCTCCGCCTGGGGAATCCGCAGATACTCCGGCCTGAAATCGTCCGAGGACACCAGCGCCGCTTCGCCCTTTTCCGCATAGATCTGTGCCGCCCTGACTGCCGTCGCGGCCGCTCTCTGTCTGCTCAGATGCGCGGGGGCCAGCAGATACGGCACTTTCATGAGCTCAGCCAGCGCCTTTTCATTTACCGGCACTCCGTCTCCCAGGAAAACAACTTCTCTGCCGAGACCGTTCAGCTCCTCCGCGATGTCAGCAAGAGCTGTCACGCACTGAGGGCGCAAAACATTGAGGCCGTCTCTGTTTTCATAGATTCCCGTGTAGACCTGCTGCCTGCGGGCGTCCATGAGCGGGCAGATCACCCGGTCCGTCCCGTACAGGTTGCAGGCCAGCGAGTCCACCGTCGGGACGGGCAGCACCGACTTATCGAGCGCCAGTCCGAGTCCCTTGACGGTCGCCGCTCCGATCCTGAGTCCCGTGAAAGACCCGGGGCCGGACGTGACGGCAATAAAGTCGATGCTTGACAGCTCAAGATCGACCATCTCTTTCATTTCCTCCAGCATCGGGACCAGGCTCTGGGAGTGCTTTTTCTTATACTGGACGCTGTACTCCGCCGTCAGCGTTCCGTCCTCCCACAGGGCGCACCCTGCCACCGGTCCTGAAGCTTCTATTGCAAGAATTTTCATTACCTATATCTCTTTTCTTATGTCTTTTTATTTGGCAATGCCCTCTTTTGAAACCCTTCTTCGGTGGATATTCCACTGAAGAAGGGTTTTAAAAGAGGCATATGCCTCATTTTTCCTCAGGCCGGACCACCGTGATCTTTCTGTAGTCCATTCCCTTCTCCAGGTCCTTTTCGATCACGATATAGATCGTCTCCTCCGGCAGGATCTCCTCGATCCGGTTCGCCCACTCGATCAGGCAGACGCCGTCGCCGTAAATGTAGTCGTCAAAACCGACCTCTTCCATCTCCTCGGGCTCTTCGATCCGGTAGACATCGAAGTGGTACAGGGGCAGGCGCCCCTCCTCATAAATCTGCAAAATAGTGAAAGTCGGAGAGCTCACCGGCTCCTCGATCCCCAGTCCTCTCGCAAATCCCTTGGTAAAGACGGTTTTGCCCACGCCAAGATCTCCGATCAGTGCGTAGACCTGACCGGGCTGTGCCTTCGACGCCATCTCATAGGCATAGTTTGCCGTTTCCTCCATGCAGGAGGTCTCCTTAATTGATTTAATCATTTGCGTATTCATAGACACCATTATTCCACAAATGCTTCTTTAAAACAAGGACACAAAAACAGACCGCCCGCCACATGCCGCGGCGTTCGGTCTGCAATAATGCACTGAGTTATTCGGTTGCTTTGACACTCTGCAGCTCAGAATTTCCGTACTTGATGATCGGGCTGATCTTTTTGTAGATCAGCATGGTCAGCGCGGAAATGCCGGTCCCCTTGATGATGTTGATCGGCGCCACCATCAGAATCACGAAATTTGTCAGGTTCGTGACTCTGGGATTAATGGCCGCGCCCATGCCCAGGATCGCATCCAGCGGCATGCCGAAGAGCCTGGAGAAGGTGGGCAGCAGATAGACGGCGTTGAACCAGGTTCCGAAGATCGTCATGACGATCGTTCCGACGACGCAGCCGATCAGAGCGCTGTGTTTTGATTTATGGAACTGATAGATGATGGACGCAGGGAGCACCAGCATGCAGCCGATCAGGTAGTTGGCCAGGTCGCCGACAAAGGCCGTCGAAGTCGACTTGAGCAGGAGCTTGACGAGCTGCTTGATAAACTCCACCAGGACGCCCGCCACAGGGCCGAACGCGAATCCCGCGATCAGTGCAGGGAGCTCGCTGAAGTCCAGCTTGTAGAAAGAGGGCGCGATCGGAATACCGAAGTCAAAGCAGTAAAGGATGCCGGAGATGGCCCCGAACATGCCGATCATGACAATTTTTCTGGTGGCCAGCACGCGGTCCGTGTCCCCGTTTCTGCGTTTGGCCAGTTTCTCGGCTGCATAGGCGATCAGCGTGATGGCGATCACCGTGATCATGCACACACCCACAAAGCTCGCATTTTCCTTAACTGCTTCAAAGAATCCGTTCATTTTTTTACCTCCTTAAATGACAGTAATTCTTTTCCAAACTTTCCGGGTGCAGTGTCAGAAATCTGTGGTCCATAAGCCGCAAAAAGCCCCGCGCGCATACGCACACGGGGCATTCCTTACATCCGACGCCAAAAGAAAACGTAAAACCGAAGTTCCACTTTCTCTTGCACAATACCAGAAGTTTGTTCTTCCATCCAGACTATACTGTTGGTCCCGGAGTTTCACCGAGTCAGCCGCCGAAGCGGGTCGCGGACTTTACCGCCAGTAGGGAATTTCACCCTGCCCCGAAAAACATCGTGGTTATTAAGTTGTTACCGGCCACATCCGTGGTCCTTACATCGAACAATTATATACCGTACAGCGGGATCTGTAAATCCCAACTTATCCGACGCGGAACATAAATCTCTTCTTGTCCTCTTCCGTATCGATCTTCTCGATGTGCGCGCCGATCTTGCGGAGCTTCTCCGGGAAGTCCTCGTAGCCTCTCTCGATGAACTTGATGTCCCGGATCTCGCTGTAGTCGTCCGCTGCGAGGGCCGCGATCACAAGCGCCGCGCCCGCACGCAGGTCAGGAGAACTGAGCACTGCTCCGGTGTACTGCTCCACGCCGTCGATGATGGCCGTGTTGCCCTCCACCGTGATGTTGGCGCCCATCTTCGTGAGCTCGTCCACATACTTGAAGCGGTTCTCGAAAATACTCTCGGTGACTATGCTGATCCCTCTGCACAGCCCCAGAACAACGGTGATCTGCGGCTGCATATCGGTGGGAAAACCGGGATAAGGCAGTGTTTTGACGTTCGTGCGGCCGAGTCTCTTGGTGGCCACAACGCGCACCATGTCGTCCGACTCCTCGACCTGACATCCGATCTCAAGGAGCTTGGCGGTCAGGGATTCCAGGTGCTTGGGGATGACATTCTTGATCGTCACGTCGCCTCTGGTGGCCGCCGCCGCGAACATGAATGTTCCCGCCTCGATCTGGTCCGGGATGATCGAATAAGTGGTCCCGTGCAGGCTGCTGACGCCCTTGATGCGGATCACATCCGTTCCGGCGCCCTTGATCCTCGCTCCCATGCTGTTGAGGAAGTTGGCGAGGTCGACCACGTGGGGCTCCTTGGCTGCGTTCTCGATCGTCGTATTTCCCTCTGCCATAACGGCTGCCATGATGATGTTGATCGTGGCGCCGACAGATACTACGTCCATGTAAATATGGGATCCGGTCAGCCTCTCAGCCCTCGCGTCCACACGTCCCGACGCCAGCCTCACATTCGCTCCCAGTGCGCGGAAGCCCTTGATGTGCTGGTCGATGGGGCGCAGGCCGATGTTGCATCCGCCCGGGAGCGCCACGCTGGCCCTCTTGTACTTGCCGAGAAGAGAACCGATCAGATAGTAAGACCCTCTGATCTTTCTGACGTAATCGTTGTCCACAGGCGTATCCTTGCTGATAGCCGAGCCATTGATCCGGAATGTGTGGCGATCGATCTTCTCCACGTGGCCGCCGATCACCTCGATGGTCTTTAAAATAGCGCGAATGTCGCTGACATCCGGCACATTCTCCACCGTTACGGTCTCATTGGTCATGATCGAAGCCGCCAGAATCGCAAGCGCTGCGTTCTTGGCTCCGGCAATCTCCACTTCTCCGGACAGGGAGTTTCCTCCCTTCACTATATAATGTTCCATACCGTCCCTCGTTGTAATCGCTTTTTTTTGCAGTACCAAGGATAATAGTACCGACGACAGGAAATGTCAATCGGAGATTTGACCCGCTTCCGGACTGCTTCAAGCCGATTTTTGTTAAGATTTTCCGGAAAACCTCTTCGCTGCGGGGCGCCTCTTGCCGCCCTCGCCCGAACTTCCGGATCCCGCCGTCTCCGGTTTTCTGCGGACTGAATAGCCGAATTTCCCGATCTTGTCCCCCAGGGCAAAATATTGCCCGTGCGAGTACGCGATCAGATCCGCCTTCTCCAGTTCCAGCTTTCCGTTTTCGTCGAGATATCGCTCGTCCACGCTCACATTCACAACTTCCGCTATGAACATGTCGTGGCTGCCCAGCCTCAGAATCTGCTTCACCTTGCACTCGAGGACCACAGGACTCTGGGCCACTCCCGGCGCGCCAATCCTGACGGATTCCAAAGGCGTGAGCTTCATTTCTCTGAATTTATCAGTGTTCCTTCCCGACCGCACGCCGCAGTAATCTGTGGCTCTTGCAAGCGACCGGGTCGTCAGACTGATCGTAAATTCACCTGTACTTTCAATTATGGCATGGGAGAATCGCTCCTTGCGGATCGACACGGACACCATGACGGGATCGCTGCAGATGGTTCCTGCCCAGGCGGCCGTCATCAGGTTGTCCTTTCCCTCTTTGTCCCTGCATCCGATCAGGACTGCCGGCACCGGATAGAGCATGTTGGAAGCTCTCCAGTTCTGCCTGGTCCCCGCAGCGGATGCCGCAGGCCTTTCGGCCTTTCTTCTTCTGGGCGCTTCTTTCGCTCCCCGGCTTCTTCCGGCGCTCAATGTACCATGCCCATCAGAAGTGCGATCAGGCCCGCTCCCTCCAGGAGCTGCACCGCCACGATCGCGATGAGAAGGCCGATCGAGACCTTCTGCACGGTGGCCTGGGACTTGTCCGGCTCGGACTGCTTCTGGATGATGTCGAGCTTCTCATTCAGCTCCTGCGTCTGCTTGGTGAGCTCGGCGATCATGGACGCCTGCACGTTTCGGTAGACGCGCACATTGTCCCTGTGATTAAATTCGTTTGCCTCCTGGAAGAGGTCCTGTGCGGCTCCCGAGGATTCCCGGATCGATCCGACGATCTGCTCTCTGGCATCGCTGATGGCTGCCCGCATCTCGCTCTCGAAAGCCTTGTGGTCCCAGGCCTCGAGCTCCGCCAGCTTCTCGGTGATCTGCCGGTTGTTGTCCTCGAGGAGGGTCCTGACGCCTTCCGTGGCGTTTCTGTTCATGAACTGGAGCTTCTGCACCAGTTCGTTATTCTTCTCATAAAGCTCGCGAAGTTCGCTCACGACCTGCGCGTAATCTTCCACCTCTGCCTTGAGGCGGTCGGTCTGAGCTGCTTCCGCCGCGCCGTTGGCCCTGATCATCTCGTCAGGATTGTTAAAGTCGACCTTGGGCACGGTATTGCTGTAATTCCATGCTGAGGATGAACTGCTCATTCTTTACCTCTTTGTATTTCAAAATAGAAACCTGTCCCACCAATCATATCATTATCCGATTCCATTTACAATCGTTTCGGTCCCCTGTGGAAGGCCCCCGGATAATGTGAGACTTTTGTCCGAATTTACTAAAAATTCACTGCACGCATTGCGCGCCGCTGTCATTGCAATCCGAGAATCCCCCGGATCTTTTCCGCCGTCCCCGCCAGCCTCAGGCCGTAGTCACGGAGAGCCTCGAGCCCCGGCACAGCCGGCTTCTCCGCCCTTTCTCCCAGATAGAGAGGATAGACGCCGCGCGGGCCGTCCGCCTGCGTCTGCATGTAGAACTCCTCGGGGAGCGTCTGCTTGGTCACCGACATGCCCAGTTCCTGCCGCTCCATGAGCTCCATCTCCGCCTGGAAGCAGAGCATCCTGCCCCTCTCCACGGCGGCTTTCTGCGACGGATCTTCCTTCCGGCCGGGGAGCCGCAGGCCTTTTATCCCGTATTTATACCGGAAATACTCCATGTTGCCGATCCGCAGCTGCTCATAGAAGCTGCTCACCGCCTCGCTCTCCATCTCCCGGCAGGCCGCCCCAGGCTCACAGATATTGCCAAATGCCGCAAGAGCAGCCCTGTACCCCAGGTCCAGGTCCTCCAACTGACCGTAGAAGCGCTCGTCGAAGATGCCGGTCACTTCCAGATATTCCATCCGGTAGATCGCGGCGTCCATCTGTGCGGCCGTAATCTCTGCTCTTCTCCTGTAGTCGGAAGCCTTGCCGCCGGCGCCTCTAATGACCGGATTGGCCTCAAGATCCAGGAGCCAGCCCGCTCCGCTGATGCGGCCCGGGTCTTCGGCGGACAATATTTTGGCCTGGGCGCTCAGAAGATCGCCGTCCCCGTCCAGTGCGCCGCACAGCCGCTCCACACAGTGCTTCCCGACAAGGAGCCCAGGCGACAGAGTCATGACGTAGGGCGTCCTGGTGATATGGATTCCCGTGTTGACCGCGTGGGCCCTGCCCGGGTTCATTCCCATGTCAAAGAATCGGACCTCGGGAAACCTCTCCCTTGCCGCCGAGAGCGCGTTCGGGTCTGCGGTGCAATCCATCACGATGACCTGCGGTACCACAGTCCCCGACTGCACGGACCGGATGCACCGAATCAGCTTGTCCGGATCCCTGCGCGCCGGAATGATCAATGTCACTTTATCGTTCATTAAAATGTCTGTAACCTCCCTGCGTCAGATCACTGTGATGTAGGAGGGATCCCACACGATCAGGTATCCCAGCTCGCGGACACGCGCGCAGAACAGAATGCTCCTTCTGCGAAGTTCGATCTGGTCACTCTGCCAGTCCGTGCTCGTATCGCCGCCGGGGGCCGTCACAAGCTCCTCATAGAGTCCCCGCAGGTCCGGCCGGACCTGCATGCAGCGCGCATCCACCGCAAAAGCATTCTGCACCGACAGCGCGCGGTTCATGGGCCCGCCTTCCGCCTCGTCCCAGCCCTCGTACATGACTTTGCCGTGGGCGTCGAACATGCCGCCTACGACCTTGTGGGTCCTGCTCAGGACTCTTCCTCCGAGAATCCCCACATCGCTGCGGCAAGCGAAAATATTGGGCTTGTAGTTGACCCTGTAAATGCCTTTTCTTCCCGAAAAGCTGACCAGCGCCCGGATCCCGCGCACCCTGAAGTAGTCCTCCAGCGCCGCCTTCTCCGCCGCGATGTCCGCGTCGGGCTCCCGGCCCGCCATTTTCGAGTCCTCCGAGGCGCTGCTCTTGTGATACAGGATCTGCGGCACGTGGCACACCTCGGATTTGGGCGCCCGCAGCATCAGATCATAGGTCAGAGCGCCGTCGAAGGCGTCCCGCAGGCGCAGCGCAAGGAACAGCTCCCGCCTGATCACCATGAGCCTTCGCATATAATTGTTGGATAATAAATAATCTTTGTTGAAGTCCGGTTTTCTGTTGGGCTGGTCAAAGCGGCGCCCCGCGGCGTCGCAGTGGTCCTCATCCGTGTAGAGGATCTCCGCCCCCGTCCGCATGATGCTCAGAAAGACCTCGTAGAGCGCATCCTGCGTCAGAAGATCGCCCACATCCACCGTGCACAGATAATTTCCCTCGGCCAGGTGCGCCGCGTCGTTGATCAGCGACGCCTCCCCACGGTTTCCGGGCACGTAGTAATAGCGGATCCTCTCGTCGCGGTAGTGGTCCAGCGTATCCCTGACTCCGGAGCTCAGGCTGGTATCCGCGATGATCAGCTCAAATCCCCCGTACGTCTGGGACAAAATAGAGATCAGCGTCTGCTCGAAATACCGAATCACGGGTTCATAGGTCGTCACGATCACGCTTATGGTCGGAACATGGTGAACCTTGAACACGGAGACGGCGCCTCCGAGTGCTTCCTCCGGCTTTTCGCCTCCCTTGAGGCGGTCCCAGACAGCTCTCTGATTGAGAAGGACCGACGGCTCGGGCTCGTGATACTCATATCTGGCCTTGGCATTCCTGCTCTGCTTTTTTTCCTTCTCCTTAGGCCGCAGAGAAGTGACCTGTTTCACCTTCTCGTTTATCCTGAGCGGCCGGATTCCGGCGCGGACGCTATTAATTTTTTGACCTAAGTCCTTCCAAATCGACACGTCTGATACCTCGATGGACCTCCCGGGCACACTGCGCGGGCAGCCTTACTTTACTGCCGGGTCGTCAAGATTGATCTTGAACTTCGGCTCTCTGGCGTCCTGCGTCAAATACCTGTGATAGTAGGGATCATCGCCCCAGATTTCGGGATGGAGCTCTGCCAGCCGCTTCATCTCGGCGGGTTTAAGAAGTTCCCTCTCCTCCTTGGTCTTGCTGTTCTCCGGCGAATAAGATTCGTAATAAAACAGATACATATTGTTGCGGACCACGTTGTAGTAGCCCTTCTCGAAGATCCTCCAGCAGAAATCGATATCTCCGCCGTAGGCCGGGAAATTCACTTCGTCGAACCCGCCCACTTCCGCGAACAGGTCTCTTCGCACCATGATGCACGCGCCGGTCATGGCCAGCATATTGCGCACCCCTTTATTGAAGTCAAAATAGTAAGACTCATCATTTCTGCAGTACTGCAGCTTGTAGACGATGCCGCTCTCCACGGACATGATTCCCGCGTGCTGAATGATATTGGAGCTCGGATAGAGCAGCTTCATGCCCACCGCTCCCACATAAGGGAGTTTGGCCTTCTCGGACAGGTGGGAGAGCCATCCGCTCTTCTGCACGACGATGTCGTCGTGGACGAACAGAAGCATCTCGCCGTTGGCGTACTGCGCCCCCAGGTTGTAGAACGCGGGCATGTTGAACTCCATCCTCTTGAAAATATAGAGGCATCTTCCGTCCTCGTTGACCTCGTTCACCAGCTCCTTCACTTTCCTGCGGTTCATCTCGTTGGACCCGTTGTCCACGATGATGATCTCGTGGGGCACGGAGGCGTGTTTCTCGATCGAGTGCACGCAGCGCGCCAGCATCTCCGGATTGTCCTTGCTCGGGATGATGATACTGATAAGCCTCGTATAAGCGGAATCCACGCTGTACCTTCCGGTCAGCGATTCTTTGATCAAATTGCCGTTCCACAGTTCCACTCTGTGCCTGCCGTGGAAGAGGACCTCCGGCACGTGCCCCACCGGGAATTCGTTCCACTTCTCTTCCCGCCTCTTGGTGTAGCCGCCGTCCGCCTGCGCCAGTTTCAGGCACAGCGTCCCGTAGATCCACGACCTGACCGGGCCGTCATCCTCGTTGTTTCGCGCCCTCTCCTCGTCCAGGCTGTCCTCGCGAAGCGCCGAAGCGCTCTCGTAGTAGGACGACTTCCTCTGCCCGGGGTTGATCAGTGCGAAGGCCGATGACCGGAACGCGATCACGTTGCCAAAATAGAAAGTCGACAAGAAGGTATCCGGTGCCCATTCCGACTTGAACCAGGGGTCCAGATGCACCCCGTCCTCCGCGACTCTGTCTTCGTCTCCGTAGAGCAGGTTGATCTCCGGATGGGAGGCAAAATAGTCCTTCACCAGCACTTCCGCAAACTCATCCGGTTCTCCGTCATCGTCACAGGCAATAATGATATCCGCCGCTTCGTGATCCTCTGCGAGCAGATGATTTTTGAGATGCGAATAGCGGACGATTTCCGCGGTGAGCTTCTCTCCTTCTGTGTGGTCCCCGGTCCTGATCTTCTCCGCCAGAGCCTCTTTGTGGGCAAGGTACCAGTCATTGTAAGTTCTGATTGCCATGTGCGACGCACTCCTCTCTAAACCGTGTACATACTGTACAACTTTACAAAATAACTTTAGCATCTTTTCCGAATGAACACAAGGCGATGGGTCTGTACACCGTCGCCACTGTTTCCTTGTACACTGTCACCTCTGTTCTGCCACGATTCCCTTGTACACTGTCGCCACAATTACATGGACAGAAATCGATTCTTAGGATAGATTGACAAGTTATGGCAAAGTTCGTAATATTAATATTAGGTAGAAATGCCTAAAACAGGTTTATTCTTAAGGGGATGATTTGGCAGATTTCGGTAAATTATGTGTAAGAGTTCTCTGATTTCTGCAATGATTCCGGCAACATGTTGTTCTTTTGTGCGGTTCGCAAAACCGGTAAAGCGGGCCCACGCATCCGTCTGTGAGGGAGCGCCGCAGACAGGACTGTTTTGACAGCGCTCCGGAATGGAGAGAAACTATGTATCTTGATGATTACAAACGCTGGCTCGCCGCTGATCTTCAGGACCCCGACCTGAATACAGAGCTTCGCAGCATCGAAGGCGATGATGAGGCCATCAAAGAGCGTTTCGCTATTGCCCTTGCATTTGGTACCGCAGGTCTTCGCGGCACTCTCGGCGCAGGCACGAACCGCATGAACATCTGGGTAGTCCGCCAGGCTACACAGGGCGTCGCCAGCTGGGTTCTCACACAGGGCGGCACGCAGACAGTCGCGATCAGCTATGACAGCCGTCTCAAGGGCTGGAATTTCGCTCGTGACGCTGCAGGCGTTCTCGCTGCAAACGGAATCAATGTCCGCATCTATGACGAGCTTATGCCCGTTCCCGCACTGAGCTTTGCTACCCGTTACTACAACTGCAACGCAGGTATCATGATCACAGCATCCCACAACCCTGCCAAGTACAACGGCTTCAAGGCTTATGGTCCCGACGGATGCCAGATGACAGACGACGCTGCAGCAGTAGTTTATGACGCGATCCAGAAGACAGACGTTCTGACCGGCGCTAAGTACATGTCCTTCGCAGAAGGCGTCGAAAAGGGTCTCATCAAGTTCGTCGGCGACGACTGCAAGGAAGCTCTTTACGAAGCAATCGAAGCCCGCCAGGTACGTCCGGGTCTCTGCAAGACCGCAGGCCTCAAGCTGGTCTACTCTCCTCTGAACGGCACAGGCCTCGTTCCCGTAACCCGCGTCCTCAAGGATATGGGCATCACGGACATCACCATCGTTCCCGAGCAGGAGTATCCTAACGGCTACTTCACAACCTGCCCTTATCCGAACCCTGAGATCTTTGAAGCTCTCCGCAAGGGGCTTGAACTGGCCAAGGAAGTCGGCGCCGACCTGATGCTGGCTACCGACCCCGACGCAGACCGTGTCGGTATCGCCATGAAGTGCCCGGACGGCTCCTACGAGCTGGTTTCCGGCAACGAGATGGGCGTCCTCCTTCTGGACTACATCTGCGCAGGCCGCATCGAGAAGGGCACAATGCCCAAGAACCCCGTTGCTGTTATGTCCATCGTTTCCACTCCTCTGGCAGCGAAGGTCGCTGAGCACTACGGCGTAGAGCTCCGTCAGACCCTGACCGGATTCAAGTGGATCGGCGATCAGATTGCACAGCTCGAGGCAGCCGGCGAAGTCGACCGCTTCATCTTCGGTTTCGAAGAGAGCTACGGCTATCTGGCAGGCCCTTATGTACGTGATAAGGACGCTATCATCGGCTCCATGCTCATCTGCGAGATGGCTGCTTACTATCGCAGCATCGGCTCCAGCATCAAGGAGCGCCTTGAGGCGATCTACGCACAGTACGGCCGCTACCTCAACAAGATCGACACTGTCGAGTTCCCCGGCCTCTCCGGCATGGACAAGATGGCAGGCATCATGGCCGGTCTCCGCAAGGATCCGCCGAAGGCATTCGGAACCAAGAAGGTTGCCAGCGTAACCGACTACGCAGATCCTGCAGCCACAGGCCTTCCCAAGGCAAACGTTCTGTCCTTCGTTCTCGAAGACGGCGCCAAGGTCATGGTCAGACCTTCCGGAACCGAGCCCAAGATCAAGGCTTACTACACCACCCTCGGCAAGGACCTCGACGAGGCACAGGCTGAGAAGGACGAGCTGTCCGCAGCGATTAAGCCGATCTTCAGCTGAGTAAAACCAACTGATCTTCAGCGCAATCGCGTCTGATGACCTGCCGATGCTTCCGGTCTGCGAGTTCGGTTGCTTCGGGACAAATAAATGAGCTAACCTAAAAGCCCACAGCTTTTCAGGGGCCGCACCGTTTGGTGCGGCCCCTGTTTTTTCACTTGTAGGATTCTCGATTCAGTTACGCAAAATATGCAGTAAATATTGCATATTATGCATATTCACTTTTTTGATATATACATGTTTCAAGACCCTCTACTGAAAAATCATCGGTCCGAGGCGGCTTGTTCATACAAATTTTATGCATAATATGCAATTAATATGCATAAAAGGCTCTCGCAGATGCGGTGCTCTGCCGCCTCGCACTCAGACGGTCATTTTTCTCGATGCAAAAAATAGAGACCCGCCACGCGAGCCTCTATAATATCCGTAACCTCTTTCGGAAATGACGTCCTCTTCCGGTAATGCTATTCTCTTCCGGTAATGCTATTCTCTTCCGGTAATACTATTCTCTTCCGGTAATGCTATTTCCCTCTGAATGTGCCGTTCCCTTATGGAAATGCACGGCACTTGATTGCTAAATCGTTTAAGACTTCAAAATATGCCGTCATTCCTGCATATTATTCATTCATACACTATTTCGCTTCAAGCAGAGGGTGACAAAACATATAAATATAAACTCTATTTTATGCAGTTCCTGTGAATAATATCAATCAACGTGAATGGCCTGTTTCGAAAATAATTAAGCTGTGCGGGGCGCATTCTTTTGACTTTATGCCATCTGCAGCAGGATGCCCATAAGACACAAGAGGCCTCCGGCCAGTCCGATCGCCTGATCTGTCCACACGGCTCCGTTGGCTCTGCCGCTGACATAGCCGATCCCTGCAAAAATTCCGCAGAATCCGAATACACTTATAAGGAACCCCATCAAGGGAACCTCAAGCAGTCCGCACGCAATGCCCAGGAGTAGCGCCGACAGGCAGGTCCGCATGGAGAGCAGGACGTCCGTCCTGATATCGACGCTCTCCATCCTGTGCTCAAGAAATGTCTTCTTTTTAAAGGCCTGCAGCAGCATCATGACCCCGACCATGACAAGAAGGACGCCGGCGAGGACGTGTGTCCAGAACACGCTGTGATCTGTACTGATTTCTCCCGCCAGGACCCATCTTCCCATTCCATACCCGGCAAAGGCGGCGGCCAGCGCCAGCACTCCCCAGAGTGCAGACATGATCAAAGTATATCGATCCAGTTTTACCAGATTGGCACCTCTCTGCGCCGCGACCCCATAGGTCCCCAGCGCCAGAGCGAGTGATATAACCAGTATCCCGCCCATTGCCTGTTTCACCTCAATTCCTGCAATCTGTTTGCATCGGCGCGTTTATTCATTCTTCTCAATGCTGTCCGTCTTATAAATGAACTTGACTCTCGTCTTTTCCGGATTGGCCGTGCCGCTGAAGGTCTTGTAAGATTTTGCCGCATCCTTGAGCAGGCTGACTCTCCTGTCGATGGACTTGACGTCCGTCTTGTAGAGATCTGCGAGCTTGCGTACGCCTTCCTCATTGAGCTTGACGCAGCCGTCCTTGAGTTCAAGCGCGCCGGAAGAAATCTGGGACATGCCGTCCGCCAGCTTGGCTGCGCCATCGCTGAGCTGGGAAGCGCCGTCCGTGAGCTTTCCGCTGTTATCGGCAAGGGTCTGTGTACCGGATGCAAGCTGATCCATGCCGTCGTTCAGCTGAGAAGCGCCGTCTGCAAGAGTCTTTGCGCCTTCTTTGAGTTTTCCGTTGTTTGCAGCCAGCTGCGCTGTTCCGCCCTTGATGCTTGTGATTCCGTCGTTGAGCGCTTTGCTGTTCGCGCTGAGCATCTGCGTTCCTTCTGCCAGCTGACCAACGCCTTGGCCGAGCTGAGAGGCGCCTGCTGCCAGTTCTCCGGCTCCTTTCACAAGTGCCTCACTGTTACCGACGAGATCTCCGGTTCCGTTCTTGAGCTCCTCAGCTCCGGCAGCGAGCTGCTTCGCGCCTTCGTCCACTGCAACAGATCCCTCGATCAGCTTCGCCAGGCCGGCACCCAGTTTCTGGCCGCCTTCTAACAGCTGAGCCGCACCCTCATCTGCCTTCTTTACGCCGTCCGTGTAGCTTTCGAGTGCCTGTACCAGCCCGGGAAGATCCTTGGGATTCTCCGGCACATGGGAGAGGCCTCTGCTGAGCGCCTCTGCGCCGCTGTTAAGCGTTGTAGAATTCTCCTCGAGACTGCCGAGACCGGCGTCAATCTGCGCGACTCCCTTCTGTGCGTCATCGATTCCCTGTTTCAGATCGGACGCACCTGCCTGAAAGCCCTTAGATTCCTTCGTCAGCGCCTGGGAAGCGCCCTTAAGCTGCGCGTAACCTTTGGAAAGGGTATTCAGTCCTTCGCTGACAGCGCTCAGGTCCTCTACCGTTTTTTTCATCTCGCCGATACCGCCTGCCACACCGGAAGCACCTTCTGATACTGTGCCAAGGTTATTAGAGACTCCGCTGAGGTCCTCGCTCAGTCCGGTTGCGGAATCTTTAATACCGCCGAGTTTGGTATTCGCCTCTGATGCGACAGTCTCTGCGGCCTTACCGGCTGCTTCACTCGCGGCGATCTTTATTTTGTCTTTTGCCTCGTCGGCAAGATCCTGCAGTTTGGCGGTCGCCTGTTTCTCCGCCTCCGCAGCCGCGTTATTCGCTATCTCCTCCCGATTCTCCAAATCTTCGGGGAGCATATTCAGGACTGCGTTGTAGACATCCTTTTTGATGTCTGCTTTTCCGGCCTCAACTGTGCCAGCCTTCTCCAGACCGTAATCCTTACCCTCCTGGGCAGCTGAATCAGCCGTCACATCTTCCGCTGCCTCACCGATTTTGGAAACGCCGGGCAAAATAGTATCGTCAACAACACTCTTGACGTCCGATGCGTCTTTGGATACTTTATCAGCGTCGCCTGAAAGTGTGTCGATCGAATCCTTCGCGGCATCGATATTTTTAAATGAGTCCGGCACATCGCTCACAGCTTTACTGATCTGATCGGTGCTGGCCCCAATCTGCTCGGCAGCATCTGCTACCTTGCCTGTATAGGAACCGATTCCTTTTTCCAGGTTATATGCGCTGGTACTGAGGGCAGGCATTCCCTTTTTCTCATCCAAAAGCTGCTCTGTGCCCTTCTTGAGCTCGCTGACGCCCGCCGTGTACTGCCCGATGCCGCTCTGCAGCTGTCCGGCACCATCAGAGAGCTGCCGTGCGGCTCCGATTAAAGCGTCGGAGTTATCTGCCAGTTCCTTAGTGCCATCCTTGAGATTGGAGATTCCGGATGTCAGCTCGGCAGCGCCCTGCCCGGCGGCGGTAAGACCGCTGCTCACCTGTGATGTGCCGCCTGTGAGCTTCGGAAGTCTCTCCATAAGTAACCCCAGGCCTCCATCGACCTGCTTCACGCCGTCCACATATTGGCCAAGGCCTGTCGACAGAGTCGGAAGGTTGGCGACCAGTGTATCCGCTCCCGCTTTGAGCTGAGCTGCGCCCACATTGGCGTCGTCTACGCCCTTTGTATAATCCTTGATGCCACTCTGCAGCTGTCCGGCGCCCTTGTCCAGCGCGCTGACGCCGTCCGTATACTGCTTAAGTCCTGAAGTCAGCTCCGGCAGCCCGTCTACAAGTGCGCCTGTGCCATCCGCCAGCTTCTTTGCACCGCTGTTGAGCTCAGATACGCCGTCCGTGTACTCCGAAATGCCGTCCGCCAGCTGCCCGGCTCCATCTGCCAGATCATTAGATCCGTCCGCCGCCTCATTAATGCCGTCCGAGAGCTCGCCGGCTCCGTCTGCCAGATCGTTTCCGTCTTTCTCCAAGTCCGCGATCTTCTCGTCCATATCTTTCAGGAAGCTGTCGTGCTCCTCGTCAATATCTTCATCGTCGTCCAGAAGACCGGAGAACACCATGGTCATGCAGGTGCTCATCTTGAAGTCTGTGGCGTCCATCGTGATATCGACGCTGTCCGGAATGTCCAGTTCGTCCAGCTTATCTTTGGACTTCTGGCTGGCCTCCGTCTCATCCAGAAGGTGCTCCGCGTCCTCTTTGGCGCCCTTCAGGCTGTCTCCCAGTCCCGGGAAAGCCATGCCGACGACTACCGTATTCTTACCCTCGGAGATTACGGAACCGTTGTCGACCTCGACGTTCTTCACATTGTCGTTGGAGAAGATGATGCCGGTCATGGTCGTGAAGGGCACGAAGACCTCGTCATACTTCTCGCTGTTGAGATAGTCGATGTGGATCCTGACCTTACCGGATTTGCCGGCCAGGTCTGCGGGTGCGATCTCCTTCTCGTCCAGGTAATAAGTGATCTTCTGGGTGACGGGCGCCGCCTTTTCGGTCGTTCCCTGATAATAGATGTCATTTCCGCCCGCGTTCCATGTCAAAATATCGCCGCTCTGCGTAAAGGACTCATCCCCCTTGACGTTCTCTATATTTTGGAGGATCGAATTGTCGTAGAGCTTGTCCGCCCCATTGGTATTCTTGAGCCAGCTGGACACCGTCATGCTCTTCTGATTGCCGTTTGCATCTGTAAAAACATATACCGTCTCTTCTTTTTCGGCTCCCTCGGTCTCCTGACCTTTGCCGACTGCTGCCGCGAGTGCCTGCGCCAGATCTTTCTCCGTGATCGTATCCGTCTCCTCAGAGCCCCAGAAAATGCTCCCGTGCACGGGCGCAGAAGCTGCCGCAAACGCGGGCATCGACATATTTGCTGTCATCGCCACTGCAAGGAGCAGGGCCAAAACCTGTTTTCTTCTCATGATTTTCAACTCCTTTATCCCGACTCTTTTTCGAGTCACTGCATCATCTGTCTTATATTGAATGGGACAGCTCAGTTCCCTGATTTACCATTTTGTTGTCTTTACTTATAAATCCCCGGCTCGTTCTGATGATAATGGGATCGAACAGAAGCAGGACCGCGGGAAGCGCGAATACTACTGTCGCCATACTGATCAGCGCGCCTCTGGCCATCAGCATGCACAGGGAGGAGATGACGGAGATTCCCGAATACATTCCTACCCCGAAGGTAGCCGCGAAGAAGGACATCGCGCTGACGAAGATACTCTGGATCGACGTCTTGTGGGCGATCAGCACTGCCTCTCTCTTGCTCTTTCCGGATCTTCTCTCCACCTGATAGCGGCTCGTCATCAGAATCGCGTAGTCGACGGTAGATCCCAGCTGGATCGTGCCGATGACGATCGAGGCGATGAAAGGAAGCGACGTCCCTGTGTAATAGGCGAGGCCCATGTTGATGAAGATCGCGCACTCGATGACCAGGACCAGAAGGACCGGCAGGCTCAGTGACGTGAATACGAACAGGATGATCGCCGCGATGATGCCGATCGAAGTCCAGTTGACGACGTTGAAGTCGTGGTTGGAGATCGTGATCAGGTCCTTGGTGCAGGGCGCGTCGCCGATCAGCATCGCTTTGCTGTCATACCGGTGAATGATCTCATTGATCGTGTCGATCTGCTGATTCATCTCATCGCTGGCCGTGATATATTCACTGGCCACCAGCATCAGCTGGTATCCGCCTCCGTACAGTTCCTCCTTGGCCGCCTCGGGTAGCATCTCCCTGGGGATACCCTCGCCCATGAAGCTGTCCACGGAGATGACGCTGCTTACGCCGCTCACTTTTTTGATCTCCTGGGACATCTGGTCTCCGGACTTGGCGTCCAGATCCGCGTCCGCAAGGATCATCAGTGTGTTGTTCATGCCGAACGTCTCATCCATCTTCTGATTGGCCACCATGGAAGGAAGTTCCTTGGGAAGCGTCTGGATGATGTCGTAATAGATGTCGTAGTGTGTATAGCCGTAGATCGCGGGGATCCACGCCAGAAGGAATACCAGAAAGACCGCCTTGTTGTGCTTCTGTACGAATTCCGGAATCTTGGAAAACGTAGGAAGAAGAGGCTTGTGGCGGGTCTTCTCGATGGCCTTCTCAAAGATGAGGATCATGGAAGGCAGCACCGTCACGCAGCAGATCACGCCCAGGGCCACACCCTTCATCATGACCAGTCCTACATCCAGGCCGAACCTGAACCGCATAAAGCACAGCGCCGCAAAGCCCGCGATCGTCGTGACGGAAGATCCCACGACGGATTTGAGCGTCTCGTTGATTGCCGTCGCCATGGCTTCCTTGGCATCCTCGTGTGTCAGCTCGTTTTCCTTGAAGCTGTTCCACAAAAAGATTGAGTAATCCATTGTGACGCCCAGCTGAAGGACTGCTGCCAGTGCTTTTGTTATATATGATACTTCACCAAAAAAGTAATTGGAACCCAGATTATAAATGATCGCCATTCCGATCGAAAGCAGGAAGAACACCGGCGCCAGGAAAGTATCCATGCTCAGCGCCAGAATGATGGAGGACAGCAGCACTGCCAGTGCCACATAGATAGGTTCCTCCGATTCCGCCAGGTCCTTGGTGTCTGTGATGACTGCGGACATACCCTGCAGGTAGCACCCGCTGTCCAGTACCTTTCGGATCTCCGTCACCGCTCCCATCGTCTCGTCCGAGGACGTCGATGAGTCATAGGTGATCGCCATCATCGTGGCGTTCCCTTTGATGAAGGCGTCTCTGATCTTCTGCGGAAGCATTTCCTTGGGGATCGAGATGTCCGCGAAAGAATCGTACCAGAGCACTTTTTTGACATGCTCCACTTTCTCGATCTCCTGCTTGAGCGCCACGATCTCCTTATCGTTTTTGTCCTCCACGATCAGCATCGTGATGGCGCCCGTTCCAAACTCGTTCATCAGGATGTCCTGTCCCTTGATGGTCTCAATGCTGTCCGGCAGATAGGTCAGAATATCGTAATTGACCCTCGTATGCGTATACCCCCAGACCGCAGGAACCAGCAGGACAAAGGAAAGGATCAGGATCAAATGCCTGACTTTAACCACTGCGCTGCCAAAACTCTTCATAACTTAACTCCTACTCCTGTTATTTGTTCTTGCTCTGCCCGCCTTAAGGCCGACAGGTGCGGGGAAAATCTCTCTCCCTACAGAAAAAGAGTATAAAAAAAGAGACTGAATATGAGAATATTCAATCCCTCCGCGATGTTAAAAACCGATATACAAATCGGCCCGATTGTATATGTGTGTCACAGTTCTTCCAGAACATCCCACAACGAGCGGGTCACAACGTATTCGTATATATTCGAGACTTCCTCCGGCGGCACCGTCATGCCGGATTTGATCCAGTAGATCACCACATAATTCATGGACCTGGCGTAATATCTGGCCAGCGAATCGATCGTCAGCCACGGATGCTTCGTATGCGGCCTCCCGCTGCTCCTTGTGCTGAACAGCTCCAGAAGGAGCTTGTAGATGCACTCCTCCGTGATCTCCTCAAACGAATTCTGCCCTTCGATCCGGACAGCCTTTTCATAAAACGCGCTGTCCTTCTTGAGATTGGTAAAGATCAGCGTCAGCGCCTCCTTGTACATATTGTTGCCAAGCAAAATCCCGACAGGTTCCAGGATCTCCTTCTGCACAATATAGGCCAGAAGATCGTACTTGTCCTGAAAGTGATTGTAGAAGGTCACCCGGATCACTCCCGCCCCGTCCGTGATCTTCTTGATCGTTATTTTTTCAAAAGGCATTTTCTGCACCAGCTCCTTGAGGCTTTGCGCCAGAGCCTGCTCGACATTCTTCTTCTCTTCCGTCACGTCTCACACCTCATGCCTCCCGGACCGTCGTCAACGCACTCATGGGATCCGCTCCAGGAACCACTCTCTCTTCCACAAAATAATGACCACAACAACAAACTGAAATACGACCGTGAGCACCGTATACAGCCACTTCCCGCTGATAATGAACTGCCCCGCCAGACAGGACAGCAGGATTTGCAGCCAGCTTCCCATAGCCACAGCCTTCACGTAATCAATCGCCGTGATATCCGTCCTCGCGGCGATATAAGGAATGATACCATTCGGAATGGCCGGCACCATGTTGGCGACCACCACCATAAACTTCGGATTCGTCCCATTCAGCTTCTCCAGGAGCCACTGGGCGGTCCTTCCCATCGACACATCCCGGATCCTGTCGCTGCCCATTTTCCTCGCAAACAGGAAAACGCACAGATTAGAAACCACAAACCCAATATAACACATAAGGAAGCCTTTCAGCCAGCCATAAATCAGGCCCGCTGCCACTTGGATCGCCATTCCCGGCATCACAATGCTTGCGATCTGGACCGCCTGCAGCAAAATGACCGCGATCACACCCTTGATCCCGGTCTCCTGGGCGAGATAATCCGCAATTTTCTGACTGTCGCCCTCCTTGAGCAAGGGAATCAGTCCCGGGATCTTATCGCCGAAAGCAAACCAAATCAAAATAGCAACTGCAATAACAACGAGAACAGGGATCAGCTTCTCTTTGAGCTTATACCAAAAGCTGTTTTCCCTTATTTCCATATATCGATCTCTGTGAGGGCTCTTCCCCGAGTGCTGAATAACTGTACTTTACATAAAATTTACTTAAGGATATGCCTACTATACACTATCCGGCTTTTTTTCTCAAGGATGGGCTTCCTTCCTCTTCCAGACCGCTTCTGCTGCCGCTCGGCCGCTTCCTTGCGGCGGCGCGCGCCTCCTCCGTCACCGCGTCGCAGAGATAAGGATTACAAACAAATACAGCACAGGCTGATGCAAAAGATAGATCAGCAGCGAATTTCTCCCCATAAAGGACAGCGGCTTTATCTCCTTCTTAAAGATCGGTGACTTCAAAGCGCCCTTGTCCCGCAGGATCAGGTGAAACTCATATCCGCACAGATACAGAAAACACCACGGCAGCAATGAGAAATAATCCGTGGAAAAGAAGTTTGCCGGCGGAAATCCAATATATGCCGTCGCCAGATTCCGGTACCAGCCTTCGGGAAGCGGGACCGTCCATTTGGGAATCACAGGCAAAATCCTGTGCAGCATTCCGGTTCCGATCACCCCTGCATTCACATCCTTAAAAAGAACGAACAGCGCCGCGAAGATGATCAGGCAGGCGACAGCAAGCCCATTACTCCGGGCTGCTCCGGTTCCGCTCTTTTGCTGCGCGGATGCCGTGGTTTCCGCTGTGAGCGCCGGGTTCGCGCTATTTTGTGCCGGGTCCGCGCTGTTTTGCGCCGGATCAAGCAATTTCCTCAGAGGCACCATAAGCAGCATGCACGAACCGATCAGCGTGAGCACCCCGAAAATGACCCTGTCCTCGGGCAGAACTATATTTGTGACCAGCATCACAAGCGCCCCCGCGCCAAACACCACCAAGCCTCGCCGCAGAAGCCTTTTGGAAAGCGGAACGCAGAAGCCGGACAGCAGAATAAAGGTCCAACAGATGCTCTGCTGCCAGATGTAGCCGCCGCGGCTTCCGTACCAGGGCCAGTCCGCCCCAAGCATATAGACGGCGTCCCAGCAGGCATGGTACAGGATCATGCTGATCAGTGTCAGTCCCCGCAGTGTATCCAAAAGCGCCATGCGTCCTTTTCCGCTCTTTTCCATGAAAATATCTCCTTTGGCAAATTAATTGTGGCTCGCGATGCGTGCCGCTGCGGCGCAAGTAGTTGCGGCGCGTGTTGCTGCGGTACTAGTTACTGCGGCGCGGCTTTCCGCTGCGCGAGCCGGCAGACACCCGTTCTTGCAAGTATTACTGGAAATCATTCCGGGAATTCGCTAGACTATTGTAAAGTATAGCACAGATCGCCCACCGGGCAGATTTGGATTTCAAAGAGGAGTACTAATTATGGAAATAGAGAGAAAATGGATGGTCAACGGCTGGCCTTCCGAGCAGCTCGGCCTGCAGATGCTCTATGAGCAGAGCATGCGCCAGGGATATGTAAGCGTCCGCCCTACGGTCCGCATCCGCGAGGAGGCTATGACCGGCGGCAGCACAGAATATGTTCTCTGCTTCAAATCCGGTGCCGGCCTTGTCCGCAAAGAAATCGAAATGGACATCACCAAAGAAAAGTTCCTTGAACTGGAGGACCTCATCGGCCTTCCTCTCATCCCCAAAGTCCGCCGCACCTACGCCCTGCCGGACGGCCTCAAACTGGAAGTCAATCACGTCGATGAAGGGCTTCCCACTGAATTCTGGTATGCGGAGATCGAGTATCCCACTGTCTCTCAGGCAAAAGAGTGGGATGCCTCGAAGATTTCTCCCCTCCTCGCCGAGTATCTCGACGACGATGTCACTGAGCAGCCCGGACAGACTATGGGGGCATATTGGATTACGACGAGGCTTAAGGATATTTGACAGGCTGAGCTGCTTGGGTTGGATTCTGAGAGAGGGTTTTTATCAATCTTGAGAGGTTGTGCAGCCTGAGTTGGATTCTGTGAAAGGGGGAGCACCCTCGCAACCACTCCGCCGTCACTATGTGATCAAACAAGACAAAACGACGCCCAAATGGTCCCGGAGCTCCCTCCGCAACCACTTGGGCGTCTCTATAAGATCAACTCAGCCGAAATGCTTTCGTTTCCCTCATCCAAGGAAATCATTCATCCCGATCATAATAATATTTCCGCTCTCATCCAGAAGATCTACCTCTCCTTCATTCCCCCAGGAATAGAGCTCCAGCGCATCTCCGGAATCCAGACAGAACAGCACCGAATCAATAAATTCCTTCTGCCCCTTGAACTGCTCCGCATAATCCCTGGCCACTTCCGGAAAATCCTCCGTGACCTGCACCTCTATAAACACGATGGAAGTTCCGAGCACCCTCGCAAACAGCTTGTCCAGCGTATTGAACGTGACTTCCTTCTTTATGGCTTCCAGAGGGATACTGTTGACAGAGAGCCTGAACACAGATTGGTCCTGCATATACATCTCCAGCCGTGTTCCGTCCGTAAACAGGATGATCAGCGGACTTGACAGCGCCGCAAAGGCTGGGATCATTACCTGATCATCCGGATTTTCCCACTCCGGAAGCTGCACGGATGAATAATCCAGCAGCCTGAAGCCGTCGATTACCTTGTTCTCGAGCTGCATGTGCACCAGCGCGTGGCGCAGCTCTTCCGTTCCGATGTAAACAGGTGCATCCCAGTCTTCCAGTGTAAATCTGCTCTTATCCTCCATCCGTGAATTCCCCCCCCTTTCACCGTTGTCGTTCATCTGTACCTGGCTGCTCTCTTGATGACTTCCATCTTGTCGAAGGCTTTCGGAATCACCAGTTCCCCGCTCTGATGTCCCGTCGACTTTTCCACCACATTTCCGTAAATGATATATTTGGACTTTTTCTCCTCGACTTTCTTGATCTGCGTTGCCACATAGACATTCTCCGCCTTGCTGCTGATGGTCTGGTCGGAGATTTTATGGTACTCCACCACTTTCCTCCCTGCCATTACGTAGCAGTTCTTGAGCGCCCTGTTCCTCCACGACCGGAGCATCCAGACAGTCGGGAACAAAAAAAGCCCGGGAACTATATAGACTACGACCACTGCGAGAAACAGAATCTTGACAGCCTGCGGCAGATTCGCGAATCCTGTAAAGAGTCCGGAATTGATCGTCATCATGAGCAGTACGCCCAGGATCAGAGAAGGCATCGACGCTCTGCTGAGGATCGTATAGATCCTGCCGGCTCCGGCATCAAACACCTCATAATTAAAAGACAGTTTTTCCATTCCATTTCCTCCCTCACTCACGAAAGTCCCTCTGCAGGCTTCCGATGCTCCGATTATAGCATGACACCCCGTTATAGCGCCATAGTTTCACAGTGGGATCACTTTCGCCGGGTTATAATCTTCGGATTGCTTCATTCCGCCGCCAAAATATCTCCACACACCAAGAGGGCCTGCAGTTCCCTGCAGACCCTCTCCATTTCCTTTATTCATGACCCGCCCTGCGGGCCCCCGCGCCGCATTACGCGATATCGCAGTTCTTGGTTACAATGACATCCACATCAGTGCCGCAGACGCCTTTGATGACGACATCGCCGATCTTAAGCGGTGCCTGCGCGCGGACCTTGTTGATCTCTTCCATGCACTGGAAGATCTTGTCCTTGGGAATGTTCGAACTGGTCTTGACGCTGGTCCTCTCCTTGGCGCCGCCGACTACCACGACTGTGGAAGTGACTGTGCGCTCCGGATGTGTGACCTCCTGGCGGGCATACTTGTCGCCGATCGCGCAGGTATTGCCTGTCACGCTGAAGACTTCCTCGCCTTCAAACTCTACCGTGATCTGGCAGCCCATGGGGCAGCCGATACATGTAAGATTTCTCTTTTCCATATTCTGCCTCCTTATTCCGCCTCAATCTTGATGGTTATAGTCTTCAGATCCGGTTTCTCGGCGATCTTCTTCTTCTGCAGGACTACCTGCTCCATCTCGCCGGGAGCCATGATTCTCTTCTTCTTGTGCATCACGCGCTCGTCGTCAAAATAGACACTGACATAAGAGTCTTTGAAGACCGCGCCGACGCGGAAACGGACGGTGAGCAGATCGTCCATTCTCTCGGGATTGATCGTGCAGGGAACAGTGTAGCGTGCACCTTCGACAGCCTTGAGCTGGATGATGTTGCCGCCTTCCTGGTCCTTGCAGCCGTTCTGGACATATTTTGCCGCGTTCTCGCCCGCACGGGTCGCTTCCTCGGATACATAGTCGACCAGGTCATGCACATGAAGGACGTTGCCGCATGCGAAGACGCCGGGAATGCTGGTCTCGAGGATCTCGTTGACGACGGGGCCGTTGGTGACGGGGTTGATGGAGACGCCCGCGTTTCTGGACAGCTCGTTCTCAGGGATCAGACCTGTGGACAGAAGCAGTGTGTCGCAGGTGTATCTCTCTTCCGTTCCGGGGATCGGCTTCATGTCGGGACCGACCTCGGCGATGGTGACAGCCGTCACGCGCTCCTTGCCCTCGATGTCCACGACGGTGTGGGAGAGCTTAAGCGGAATGCCGTAGTCGTCCAGACACTGGACGATGTTTCTCTTGAGGCCGCCGGAGAAAGGCATCAGCTCTGCGACTACCTTTACGATGGCGCCTTCAAAGGTCATACGTCTTGCCATGATCAGTCCGATATCACCGGAACCGAGGATGACGACTTCACGGCCGGGCATATAGCCTTCCATGTTGACCAGTCTCTGTGCGGTACCTGCACTGTAGATACCTGCGGGACGATATCCGGGGATGTTCAGGGCTCCTCTGGGCCTCTCTCTGCATCCCATAGCCAGGATCACGGCGCCGGCCTTGATCTGGAACATACCGTCTGTGCGGTTCATGGCGGTGACGACCTTATCGGTGGAGATGTCCATGACCATGGTGTCGAGCTTGTACTCGATCTCCAGGTCGTAGACCTGCTGGATGAACCTGTAGGCGTACTCGGGGCCGGTCAGCTCTTCCTTGAAGGTGTGAAGACCGAATCCGTTGTGGATGCACTGGTTCAGGATACCGCCGAGCTCTTTGTCACGCTCAATGATCAGAATGCTGTCTGTTCCTGCCTTTTTGGCAGCTACAGCGGCCGCGAGGCCTGCGGGGCCTCCGCCGACGATTACGATATCATAACTTGTCATGCCTCTACCCCCTTTGTTCTCTCGATCACAAGCTTGGAGTCTCCGCCGCTCTTGGTGATCTCGGTGTAAGGAAGACCAAGTTCACGATTGATGATCTCCATGGTACGAGGTGAGCAGAAACCTGCCTGGCAGCGTCCCATGCCTGCTCTTGTTCTGCGCTTGACGCCGTCGAGGGAGCGTGCACCGAGCGGTCTGTGGATCGCGTCGATGATCTCGCCTTCTGTGACGGACTCGCAACGGCAGATGATGCGGCCGTAAGCGGGATTCTTCTTAATAAGTTCATTTCTCTCTTCGATGGAGAGGTCGGCGGGATTGAGGATGCCCTTGCGGGTTCCTACCCAGTCTTCTTTCTCCTCGGCATTCAGTTTTTCTTTCATCATCTGGCCGATGTACTCGCCGATGGCAGGGCTGGAAGTAAGTCCGGGGGACTCAATGCCCGCGCAGTCGATGAAGTGAGGAGCGTCCTCTACTTCGCCCAGGATGAACTCGTGGTGATCCTCGTGGGCGCGAAGGCCTGCGAAGGATGTGATGACCTGGCGGATGGGCAGGTTGCGAACGTGGTCGCCTGCCTTGGCGATCAGGTCAGCGATGCCTGCTGCCGTCGTGTTGTTGCCTTCCTTGTTCTCGATATCCACTGCGGTGGGACCTACGATCAGGTTGCCGTGGATGGTAGGGGATACAAGGACGCCCTTGCCGAGCTTTGTGGGCTGCGGGAAGATGGTGTGGGACACGTGATTTCCTACTGTCTTGTCGAGCAGGCAGTAGTCGCCGCGCCTGGGAGTGATATGGATCTTCTTCTCGGATACCATATTGTGGAAATAGTCAGCGTAGACGCCTGCCGCGTTGATGACGTAGCGGGTCTTGTACTCGCCGTTGTTGGTGCGGATCTTCCAGATCGGCTGGCCGCATTTCTTGCATGTGTCGGGTGTGAGCTTCTCAACCTTGGTGTTGAAGAAGAAATCAACTCCGTTGACATTGGCGTTCTCCGCCATAGCGATGTTGAGCATGAAGGGGCAGATAATGCCGCTTGTGGGAGCATACAGGGCTGCCACTACTTTGTCGGACAGGTTGGGCTCGATTTCCAAACATTCTTCTCTGTTCAGGATCTTCAGCTCTTTGACGCCGTTCGCGATTCCTCTGTCATAGAGTTCCTTGAGACCGTCTTTCTCGGACTCGTGGATGCAGACGACCATCGCGCCGTTTCTCTTGAACGGGATATCGAGATCTTTTGCCAGATCTCCCATCATTTCATTTCCGCGCACGTTGAAGCGTGCCATCAGGGAGCCTTCTGCAGCATCGAATCCTGCGTGAACGATCGCGCTGTTTGCCTTGGACGTGCCGCAGCAGACATCTTCTTCTTTTTCAAGTACGCAAACGTTGAGTTTGTAGCGGGAGAGTTCTCTTGCTACTGCGGATCCGGTGACGCCGGCTCCGATGATAATTACATCGTATAACACGGACTCATCTCCTTTCCATTTGAGCGCAAAGGGAGGGCGGTAGGTGACCACCGCCCTCCCCTCAAGCTAGTTTACATTATCTAGTGCTAAGTTCTATTGACTTATATTTAACTCTGATCAGTGAATTGCCATGTAAAGCAGGGATGCAACAACTGAACCGCAGATCGGAGCTACTACCGGAATCCAGCCGTAAGCCCAATCGGGATCCTTCTTGCCAAAGTTAGGAGCAAGAACCTGATAAGCAAGACGAGGAGCAGCATCTCTTGCTGCGTTCATTGCATATCCGGTAAGTCCGCCGAAGGAAGCGCCGCATGCTACGATGACGCCGTATACAAGGATCCAGGAAGCTCCGGAAGCGCCTGCTTCTGCGGGGATGGATGCCAGTGTGAATACGAGAACGAAAGTAGCTACGAACTCAGACAGGAAGTTGTTCACTGTGTTGCGGATGGAAGGGCCTGTAGCGAAGCAGCCGCGAATGGTTGCGTCATCAGCAGTAGCCTTGATCTGGTCGCCATAGAGAACGATCAGGATCGCCGCGCCTACAAAGCCGCCCAGCATCTGAGCAACGATATATCCGGGAACCTGGCCCCAGCTCATGCCGCCGCGCATTGCAGCGCCGATGGTAACTGCGGGATTGAAGTGTGCGCCGGACATAGCGCCGAAGGAAAATGCGGGAACCATAACTGCCATACCCCAGCCGATAAGGATGTGAACAACGCCACTTCCCTTCATTCCGGAGCCTTCAAGATTGACGTTACAGCAAACGCCGTCACCGAGAAGAACCAGCATAGCTGTTCCGATAAATTCTGCTAAATAAGCCTGCATAATTTTACCCCTTTCTTAAATAAAACATTAAAAGCTCTATTGATATCCCTCAGTCAGTGACTGAACCGGTTCTGCGGGCCTTCACCCCTGACCCGCAGACCGGGAATATCCATATTCAGTTATGCGATTAGTACTGTTTTGATCAAGTCAAAAAAATGTCTGTTCTCAGTCTTTTGCCCAGCCGAGAGTCTTGCTGACTGCTTTCTTCCACTGCTTGATCTCTTCTGCTCTGGTTGCATCATCCATCTGAGGCTCGAACTCTCTGTCAAGTGCCCAGTTCTTGATGACGTCGTTCTTGCTGCTCCAGAAGCCAACTGCAAGGCCTGCCAGATAGGAAGCGCCCATAGCGGTTGTCTCAACGCACTGAGGTCTCTGAACCTTGGCATTGATGATGTCGGACTGGAACTGCATGAGGAAGTTGTTCTTGCAGGCGCCGCCGTCGACCTTCAGAGCGCTCAGCTTAACGCCGGAGCCCTCTTCCATAGCTGCCAGAACATCGCTGGTCTGGAATGCCAGGGACTCAAGGGTCGCGCGGATCAGGTGATACTTGTTGACACCACGGGTCAGGCCTACGATTGCTCCGCGTGCGTAAGGATCCCAGTAAGGAGCGCCCAGACCGGTGAACGCGGGAACGACATAGCAGCCGTTGGTGTTGTCAACTCTGGTTGCGAAGTACTCGGAATCCGGAGACTGATCAACAATCTTCAGCTCGTCGCGCAGCCACTGGATTGCAGCGCCGGCTACGAATACGGAACCTTCGAGTGCGTACTCAACCTTGCCGTCAAGGCCCCATGCGATGGTGGTCAGAAGGCCGTTGTTGGGATACAGAGGCTTGTCGCCGATGTTCATCAGCATGAAGCAGCCTGTACCATAGGTGTTCTTTGCTTCGCCGGGTGTGTAGCATGTCTGGCCGAACAGAGCCGCCTGCTGGTCACCTGCAACGCCGCGGATCGGGATCGGGCCGCCGAAGAATTCGGGATCGGACTCGCCGAAGTCACCGCTGGAAGGTCTTGCATCAGGAAGCATGCTCTTCGGGATCTCAAGTCTCTCGCAGAGCTCGTCGTCCCACTCACATGTATTAATGTTGAACAGAAGTGTTCTGGAAGCGTTGGAATAATCGGTTGCGTGTACTCTGCCCTTGGTCAGCTTGTAGATCAGCCAGCTGTCTACGGTGCCGAATGCGAGCTCGCCCTTCTCTGCTCTTGCGCGGAGTCCCTCAACATTGTTCAGGATCCAGCGAAGCTTTGTGCCGGAGAAATAAGGGTCGAATACAAGGCCGGTTTTGTGATAAGCGCTGTCAGCGATGTCGGGATATTTCTCCATCAGCTCAGCCTTCATATCAGCGGTTCTGCGGCACTGCCACACGATTGCGTGATAGACGGGCTGCCCTGTCTGCTTATCCCATACGATAACGGTTTCACGCTGGTTAGTGATACCGATGGCGGCAATGTCTTTGTAAGTGGCCCCAACATCCTGCATAGCCTTACGTGCAACGGAGAGCTGTGTCTGCCAGATCTCGCTTGCGTCGTGTTCAACCCAGCCCGGCTGAGGATAATACTGAGTAAACTCCTTCTGAGCCATGCTGCAGATCTCGCCCTTTTCGTTGAAAAGGATACATCTGTTACTGGTCGTGCCTGCATCCAATGCCATTACATATTTTGCCATAAAATACCTCCTTCTAACTTTGCCGTCACGCCCCCAGCATGCCGGCATGTGTCCCCATTACATGAACCAGACTTCAGAGCTTGTTGTAGAGATTGCCGCCGCGCCGCTCGCGAGTGCGTTCAGAACATCTTCCTTCTCCTGGATCAGTCCTCCGCAGATCACCGGAACTCTGCTCATAGCGCAGATCTTCTTGATCATCTTCGGAATTATGATCCCGGGAAGGATCTCGATCATATCAGGCTGGGATTCCCGGCCGGTATGCGACTGTCTCTCGATATTGATGAGAGCCATGCTGTCAAGTACGAAATGACGTAATACCGTCGCGAGGCCGATCTCCTTCGCATGTGTGATCAGATTGCTCTTCGTCGTGATGATTCCGTCTGCCCTGGTATACTTGCGTATGAAATCCAGAGATATGTCTCTCGGGGCCAGTCCGTTCATAAGATCCATGTGAACCATGGCGATCTTACCGGCGTCCTTTACCCTTGCCACTATATCCGCGATGGTGCAGATGTCTCCGTAAAGGATAAACACCGCATCCACATCCGACTTCAGACACATTTCCAGTCCGGCATCATCTTTGACCGCAGCCACAATAGGCGCTGCTTCGATCGCTTCAACAAATTCTCTTCCCATTTGGTTCCCCATTTTGCATAAAAAAAGAAAACACGACAATAGCAACAGGATCCCCAATCCCAATTACTGCCATATTCTCTCCTCTCTAGGCAAAACTCATATTTAACTTGTCTTTATCTTACCACCATGTTGGTTAATATGCAACATATAATTCAATGTTTTTCAGGGTTGTTTCACGAAGCCGTTCTATCAGATCCATTCTTTATTCTGCATGACCAAACTCTAGCAATGGACACAGTATACAAAAAAAAGCGCAAGAATCCCCCTTGCCCTCTTTACACATCAAAA
>Ga0256404_1001987_pt1 | contig 46786 bp, 45 predicted proteins | sample RumenRJG_01DNA_FD_185990 | JGI IMG/M metagenome (GOLD analysis project Ga0256404, IMG submission 185990) | Bovine rumen microbial communities from Lethbridge, Alberta, Canada - RJG_01 | ecosystem: Host-associated > Mammals > Digestive system > Stomach > Rumen | place: Canada: Alberta | collected... | reverse complement strand
CCTGAGCTTTATTGGGTTTGATCCTGTATTTGATTGCTCTGTTTGTTTTTACGTCTGCCATCAGGTTTATCTTCTCCCTGAGATTTGATATATTCCTTTATGACATCTATAGTTACACCACCGGTGGTGATAAGACAGAAGCTCTTTGACCAGAAATATTCTTTCCAAAGCTTTTGCTTTATCTCCGGATATTCTTTTTTTATAAGCCTGCTGCTCGCGGACTTATATGCATTTAAAAATTTAGACAATTCTGAATTGGGTTCTGCTTTAAAGAGAATATGTACATGATCTATGTCATGGTTCCATTCTTCAATGGTTATATTGTAATTAGGAGCAATGTACTCAAAGATTTCTTTAAGACGCTTTGAAATAGTATCATTGATTACTTTTCTACGATACTTCACCACTAAAATCAGGTGATAATGCATTGAGAACACTGAATGATTATTAGTTTCAAAATTCATTTATTTTAAGCCTCTTTTTGAATTTACCACTGAGCTTATTATATCATATTTTTATAGATTATTCAATGTGATTTCGCCAATTATTACAACTTATTTTTAGAAATTGAGGCGATTCATCTCCGTCTTATAGAAGGCGGAGTATTCTCGCCAAGGATTAGATAAAATCTTGAGTTATAGTTTGATTATATTTGTGATTCCTCCTGCATTTCGGAGCAGATCTCCCAGCATTCTGGAACTATCGGACATAGTATCAGAACTTGTTATCTTTTCAAATGCATCCTTTATATGAGTAGCATCAAAATCCCTGAAGTCTATTACAATTCCTGCATCAGCATCGGCGACACTCTCTGCATTATACTTTCGTTCAAATACTTTTCCCGGAACCATAATCTGTGGAACTCCATGAAGAAGTCCGTCCACTATACTATTCTGCCCACCATGGTTGATATAAACTAATGCTTCGTCCAGAAGCTTCGAGAAATCCCACCTTGGTGCGATATGTATATTTTCTATGGACTCTTCTTTAAGATATGAAGAAGCAATATAAACTTCATATTTTCCTTCTATGAATTTATTATCACCAAATGCTTCCCGCATTACACTTAAAGTCTTCGTCGCGGAAACAGTTCCATTTCCCATATATACAAGTATCTTGTCTCTAGAAGATACACCTATCTTCTTCGAACCTATATCTTCGGCAGCTTTAAATGTACCGCAGTAACATATACTATCTTCCTCACCCTTCAGCTCTTCAATCGGCTCGAGCTCTCGAATACTTGGACAAAACCTCTTGTCCGCCCAGTCAAAAAGCTGGAGTGCCGAATAGACCCTTGGAAGTCTCATTTTGTCTAATAAATGATTTAAGCCACCCGTTAATCTGGAATCATGTGCATACTCATGCTGAGTCGGATAGCTGACAGTTGTGTAAAGAGGTATCCCTTCCTTTTTAGCGGCGACAATTGCCGATATATTAAACTCTGAATATACTATATCAGGATTATATTCCTGAATTGCATCTCTTACTGACTCAACACTTTTCTTTAGATATTTATAATCCAGATTGCCAGTGAAGCGAAGTACCTGATCAAAAGAATTAACAGTCTTCTTCGATGTAATACCAAGCTTCTGGGCTATAGGAAATGTCCTGGTTGCTATAGGCTTCGGAAGCCCCATGGGCATCGGTATATCCAGAAAGAAATTCTGTACGCCGTCTATACTCTTATAATTTACATCCTCCGCCCTGCAGGTAGCCACATCAATTCCGGCGAACCTAAATCCTTCTACAAGTTGCCTGCATCTCGAAGAAGGGCCTGCAGTTTCTGCCATCGCCGCCATCGGCACAACCAATATCTTCATACTATCCTCGCAAGTTAATCAGCCTCTGTACACGTTATCTCTTTTGCCTGCAATCACCAGAGTTATTACATATCATTTATCATATTCAATAAATCCGTAATTATATAGCATTTTAAAATATTCAGCGAGTCTCGGATAGAGAGGCTCTGCCTCATCACCAAAGCGTTCTCCGACCTTCTGCCCGATTTCATATATTGATGCTTTCCCATCAATGAGCGGAAATATAAAACTTCCAATCTGTTCCAGATGCAACTGAGATACTTTAGGTTTATTCAAAAGCAGCTGTGCCAATCTATTGAAAACACCTTTATTTTCAATAAAGATAGTTACATTTCCTTCCTCGTCTGCTTCCCACTTATGCTTGTCAGAAATGATGGGAACATAATCAAGATAATTTTCTTTACTTCTCTTCATTTTTCTCTTCAGTGGCCTTACTAGCCTCCGCCTTATTCTTCATGGCAAATATAGTAACACAAGCGATCATTACAATAAGCAGGATAATTCCTCCAATAGTTCCAAGATTTATAGAGCCTGACAGATTTATCTTCTCTTCAAGTCCAACTACTGCAAGGATTGCTAGAATAATACCAACAAGTCCTTCACCGGCAATCATACCTGAACAGAAAAGTACGCCTGTACCAGCCTCATCATTCTTAGTCTTTGACTTCTTATCAACGAACCATCTGATAGCTCCACCTATCATGATTGTGGTACTAAGTTCAAGTGGAAGGTAAAGACCTATAGCAACTGGAAGCACAGGAACACCAAGTATCTCTACAACAACAGCTGTAAATACACCAATAAATACAAGGGCCCATGGAAGATTTCCATCCATAACTCCCTCAACTATCATCTTCATAAGTGAAGCCTGAGGAGCAGCAAGCTCAGTCGTTCCAAAGCCCCAAGCCTTATCAAGAAGTATAAGAACACCACCGATAGCAAATGCAGAAACCACAGCTCCGATAATTTCACCAATCTGCTGCTTCTTAGGAGTTGCACCTAATAAGAATCCTGTCTTAAGATCCTGTGATGTATCACCAGCCATGGCTGTTACTATACATATAATAGAACCTATGGATATAGCGCCTACCATTCCAGAAGCTCCTGTCTCTCCAGTAATCTTGAGGATAAATGTAGAGAACAGAAGTGTTGCAATGGCCATACCTGAAACAGGGTTGTTACTACTTCCTACAAGTCCTACCATTCTTGATGATACTGCACCAAAGAAGAAACCGAACAAAGCTATAAGGATAGCTCCAATAAGTGAAACAGGAATCTGAGGAAGAATCCATATCAGGAGAATTATCGCTAACACTCCAAAGATAACAACCTTCATATTAATATCCCTCTCAGTACGAAGTGTACCTGCTTCACCGGAATCCTTCATTCCTTTAACAGCGCCCTTGAAGGTTGAGATAATGAGAGGTAGTGACTTGATAAGACTGATAATACCTCCAGCTGCAACCATACCTGCGCCGATGTATCTTATATAATAGCTCCACAGCTGACCAGCTCCATTTTCGGCATATAGATTACCGATTGTATCCGTGCCAGGATAGAGAATCGTATCCGCACCAAATGTAGCAATTGCTGGAATAAATACAAACCAGCCGAGTACACCACCCGCCAGCATATATGATGCAATCTTAGGTCCACATATATATCCTACACCTATAAGAGCTGGATAAACCTCTGCAGAAAGCTCTGTCTTAAGAGACTTAATATTTGCTGTTATAACTCCTGGTATAACCTTGATACCATCAACCAGGAATTTAAAAAGAGCGGCAAGACCCATACCTATAAATACAGATTTTGCACTCGTGCCTCCTTCTTCACCGGCAAGAAGAACTTCAGCGCACGCTGTTCCTTCAGGATAAGGAATTACACCATGCTCTTTTACTATTAATGCATTTCTAAGGGGAATCATAAAAAGAATACCCAGGACACTACCCACTAGGGCGATCAAGGTAATAGAAAGTAAACTAGGTCTTTCAGCAACACCTTCCTTTGCCCACAAAAACAGAACAGGCATCGTAAAAATTGCTCCTGCTGCCAGTGACTCTCCAGCAGAACCGATAGTTTGAACCATGTTACTTTCAAGGATGGAATCCTTCCTCATCAAGACTCGAATCACACCCATCGAGATAACTGCTGCTGGAATTGAGGCCGAAACCGTCATACCAACTCTGAGTCCAAGATACGCATTTGCTGCTCCAAAAACCACAGCAAGAATAATACCCATGATGATAGATGTCACCGTAAACTCAGGAGTAACTTTCTCAGCCGGAACATAAGGTTTAAAATCCTTCTTGTTTTCATCCATATTTACTATCTCCTCATTTAATTAATCAGTTGTTCTACAATGTCACGCTTTTCATACAGCACGCAGCCGCCAGCGTGATCATCTAACAGTATACCATCTTTACAAATATCTGGCACTTTCTTAAACATTATGCTATATGCCTTAAAATCCTAATCGTCTTATCTCCTCAACCAGATTTCTTCCGTACACTTCCGTACCAAGTCCATTTGGATGAAGATTATCAAGATAGTATTCTTCAAGGTGAGGAACCATCTTGAAGCCATCAACAACCTTTATATTCTTATACTTTCCAACTATCTCACGAATAGTTGCACAGAACTTTTCTAGAGCAGGAACTCCTTCTAGATTATCGCCTCTCCATAGTGGAGTTATAACAAGTATCGGAATAGCCTCTCCGTATATACCAATTAGAGTCTCATAATAATCTCTTACAACCTGAGGTCCATTTTCATCACCGTACTGATTGGTTCCAAGAGCGACTATAATCTTATCTGGATTATAACCCTCCATCTTCATAAGTGAGTTCTTGTCATATACATAACCACCGATTCCCTGATTCAGAATATCGTAATTAAGAACTCTGTTCGCAACACTAACATATGTCTGATAAGATCTAAGCGGACCATATCCTTGAGTTATAGAATCCCCCAGCCACAAAACTTTTTCATTTTTCTGTATGCTTTCATAAGTTGAATCTATCTCAAAGTTTCGGATAAGAATCGTAGCATCAGAAGGCAGATAGATAGTTACATTCTTCTCGCCCTCTGGCATATCCCAAGAGATGCTTCCCTCCATATCTATATCCTTAAGATAGGCTATCTCAGTTGCAAGTCCATCAATTGCAAGCTCGATAGAATCCTCGGAACATTTCCATATTATCTTATATTCAAATGATACTTTTCTAGCTGCAGTCTTAAACTCTATAGTCTTTGCTGATGACGCATCACATCTCTCAAACCACATAAGAAATGCTTTCTCAAAATAATCCATTTGTGCCTTAGTATACTGATTCGCCTTCAGATACCCATCCTCAGTTTCTTCAAAGTAAAGTGCACCACAGTATATCTTCTTAAGCTCTTCGTTAGTTAACTTCATTTATCATTTCCCCTGTTCCATAATTTTTTATAGTTTACACTCCAAGCAGTACATGTTCAACTGTCTTTATAACATTTTTTCTCATAACCTTAAGCTGACTATCACTAAGTCTCTTATGCATAAATGTATGACAGTAGTTCTCCATGATTCCGATAGCGATATAAAGATTCTCCATTGAATCCTTTTTCTTCTTTATATCTTCTGGAAGGTTATCGTACACATTTTGAATAGCAGACTTTGTGAACTCATCATATAACCTTCCAACATCGCTGTCGCTGTGTCTTAAACCTTCTAACTCCTCATGAAATGCAAAATACTCTGTATGTATTCTTTCAAAAGCCGAAAGAGTATGCTCCAAATCTTTTCCGAATAGATCAGTCTCCTCCACTCCTGCAAGATTCTTTATCTCCGAAAAACCATAGGTTATTGCAGCAAGAAGCAAATCTTTTTTATTCTTAAAATATCTATACGCAACGCCCGTTGATAGTCCTGCATTCTTTGCTATCTCATCGACAGTTGTGGTGTGATATCCCTTCTCAGTATATAGTTCCAGCGCAGACTTAAGAAGCTTCTCCCTCGTCTCCATCGCCCTCGGCTGAACTATATCCTTGTCCGTTCTTCTTTGTTTCATGTTGAATTCTCATTTCTTAGATTTTAATACAAATGGTCTGAAGATATCTGCTCCCATAATCTTTACATTTGCCGCGTCAGCAGCTTCCTCAAGCCTCTTAATCTCGCCGCTGGTAAGTACAACCCGTGCGGCCTCTGCCAGTTCAGCAACCTGCTCAGGTTTCCTGCAGCCACACATTGGAACAACTCCCTTGGCAGCACAAAATGCCATAGCAACCTGCGGAACCTTTATATCGTGACGCTCCGCAACTTTTATCATTACCTTATAGAGTCCAGTAAGCTTCTTTACCTTTCTTTTAAATGCAAACTTCATAGTGGACTTCTTAGGGATTCTAGGATCTACCAGAAGCCCTTCTTCAAGAACCGCCCAGCCCCAAAAAGATACATCATTATCCTTGCACCACTGAAGCAGCCCATTCTTCTCCCATTCTCTGCAAATGATACTAAAATGATTCTGCACTCCGTAAAGAGCAATACCTGCCTTATCCAGAATATCCTTCGACCTCTTACACTCTTCAAGCGTAAAGTTAGATACTCCAATATGCTTTATCTTTCCTTCCTTATAAAGCTCGATTATTTCATTTAAATGTTCCTCAATATCAGTAGGAAGATGAAGCCAATATATATCCACATATTCTCTCTTAAAGTCATCCAGATCCTTCATCAGAGATTTTCTGACGCATCCAGGTTTATAATGAGTGAAGGGAGTATACTTAGCAGATATTATTATATCATCTGTTCCAAAATCTCCAATCATTTTCTGAGCCTTACCCAGCCCATAATCACGCGCGAGATCGTATAAAGGAATATCCTTCTCCTGTGCCATCTTCATAGCATCTCTTAGAACATCATCATCTACTGCACTTCCTCTCATAGCCTTCTCATAAAGGGCGCTGCCCCACGCATTTGTACCTATAACCGCTGTTGGTTTTAATATATCCATATCGCATCTCCTTTCAAAATCAAGCATTTTAATAAAGTGAGATATATCTCACTTTTTTTGAATATAACCTATTCTTTAGGAAAATGTCAATAATCAAAAATCACTAGAGAATCATTTCCCTAGTGATTTTCTTACTTAATATATTCTGATAAATTATCTTCTTAAAAAACTTCCGCTTAAAGATTACGAAGCATTTTTATACCGGCAATTATCATCATGACTCCACAGAATATACATAGGAGTTCCATAACATATGGCCAATGATAAGGTTCATTTCCTGCAAATGCTTCTGTGGGATTATCAGGATTATAATGAACCGTCACCGTGTCTCCTGGATAATGCCTCACCACATCAATTCCCTTGGCGTGATAAACTACACCATCAACCTCATAGCGTGCACCAACCTGCTGATCAAACAGACTTGAATTTCTTCCTGTAGATGGATATGTATATGCTTCTCCAGTAACAGACTGTGTACATTCTGTCCGTAGCTTACTTCCCTTTATTATACTACTTGTAAAGAAGTAGCTCATCGAAAGAACAAATACAAAACCTAAGATAAGTATAAAAATCCAAAAGCCTTTGCTATTCTTTATAAGTTCTACATCCACTTCGTCTCTTGTCATACCACTAACCTCCAACTATACCTATTATAAATCACCAAAAAGATAGTACAACATTTTTAGTAGACCTATATAGATTGAGGCGTGAATGACACGCATCTTGTCGTGAAATGATATTAATCCACCAGCAGGTTTGTCATAGATTTCATATTAATATTTATGCTCCATTTTGTTTTTGAATAAATGCTGATTTTTAGAATGAAAGTATATTTTAAAATGAAAGTTTAATCTCCACCTGTATATCCTTATCTACAAGCTTTGCGAAGTTCTCTCCATCAGATGGACTTCCAACGGCCGTTCCATAATGAGTCGGAATAGCAGCCTTTGGTTTCATAGTGTTGATGAGATCCGCTCCTTCCTTATAATTCATGGTATAGAAGCCGCCAATTGGTATCATGGCTACATCACATTTTACTGCCTTTGCCTCATCTATATTATCAATATCACCTGCTATATAAATACGCGTTCCGGCCACCTCGATGATATATCCACACCAACCGGCCTTCTTAAGATGAAATGGTTTCAACTTATTGTACATTGCAACTGTTTCAAAGCTTATACCATTTACTTCGTAGGATTTTCCAGGTTCGACCGGATGATTAATACCCACAGGAGTATTCTTTCTAACGTTCTTATCCATAGCTATCGGAACAATAAATGCCGTCTCTCGCTGCAATATTTTATTGATACTTTCAAGTGAGTAGTGATCATAATGATCATGTGTAATAAAGATAAAATCAGCGTCATGATTTTCCCCATCAATTTGAAATGGATCAACATATATAATCGTTCCATTTGCATCAATTCTTATACTATTTTGTGCATTTACAGTTATAAAAGATAAATCCATAGCACACCCCTCCACTATCTTTCAGTTATAACTAGTTATAACTTTTGGTTCCCAGTTATAACTGGTTATAACTTTTCTTTCTCAGTTATAACTGGTTATAATTAGTTATAACTTTTTTTCTGTAGAGTTGTCAAAGAATTAGACCAATTATATACAACGAAACAATAAAATAGCCGCTATGAAATTAATCATAACGGCTTAGTTAATTACATAAATGAATTACTTTTCAAAAGATATCCTGCTCTTTTCTCCTACTCTCATAGAAACAGCTATAAGTGCTACTATGCCGAATATCATGTACATGAGTCTTGTACACAAATACTGTGGGGTTATGGTAAATGGAGTCTCACCTCCCTTAAGTGATTCAAGGGCAGCTGAAACAACCTCAAAGTAATTTGCTCCATTTATATCTATTCCAAAGTCTCTTAGAATAACTGCCATTACTATAATAACAGCCATAAATATATATATGAGCGCAGGACTTATCCTTCCTAGAAGGTTGCCTGCTCCCAGCAGGATAAAAAGACATGGAATGGTTATTAGCAGCCACTCAACTATATAAGCTCCTATATATATTTTTCCAAAGATAGCATAAAGGAATATACAGCCTTCCACAAAGATCAGAAGGTTACTTAGTAGAAAGAAGCCGCCGATTATAACATTTCTTATCAGCATTCTTTTCCGAATAGAGAAGCCTGTTACATCAGCCAGTATACTGACCTGCTTCTGTCTCTTTGAATAAAGATTTGAAAGAATAAAGAAACTTACAAGAAGTGAAACCATCGTATTTTTTCCAAGGAATACTCCGAAGCTCCAGCCTGAGAAGGGAGCTGTGTCAGATATTCCAAGTATTATCTCACTTGACAAAATGAGATAAGAATATGTTAGCGTAACTATCAGCATAGCAAGTATATATGGTTTTAGTAAAATGATCTTAAGATCAAATATAAATATCTTACTCAATCTCCAGATCCTCCTCTGTAAGTCCGGCTATATCCAGAAAATCCTGCATTGTACAGCCAGTTCCTAACTCCTGATACTCTATGTTTTTTGAATATAATTCTTGCAGCACCTTGTCCATCTCTTTTTCTCCGCCAAGCTTTTCCTCTGCTTTAAGAAGCATAAGTGGCATAAGACTGTATTTTTTTAGAGAAGATACACTTGTTTCTATACCAGCTCTATAACTATCCGGGAGCTTATCTAAATACTCTGGATGCCTGTAGTAGAAATTATTATTCAAATGCTTAACATCCTGTTCCCATTTATCCACATAGTATTTCTTTGCATATAATTCACCATATTTTTCTTTCACGATTCTATAAGTAGTAAATACAGTAAGTCCTTCCGCTGACCATAAGCCATCATCGTCACAGATAAGACCAAGATCTCCCCAGTATAGATGAATAATCTCATGCATGAAAGTTTCATTCATATTGGTTCCAGCTTTACTATCCTTAAGAGTACCTGGCGACATGAAATCTTCAGACATCGCCACGACCCCATATCGGGCATATCCACTACCATTCTCAGCACTAGTTTGAATAATCTTTATATCAGGCACTTCTATTCCATCTGAGTATTTTTCAATCTCACCTATATGTTTATCACAGTATTCAAATACATCACATATGGCTGCATCAAGGTCATTACTCTTAACTGTATCTGCATATTTAGAGCTATATTTAAAGTAAACATCCTCTTTCGAATATGATACTTTATCAGAATTATATGAGCCTGATACCAGATTTCCCGTTACATAGTCAGCTTTCCAGCAAACAGTACCATCATCATTTTCTTTCTCACGTTTCATTTCCTCTGCTTCTATTAATGGTGTATGATCTCGCGGTACATTTACATATAGACTAATACACGGACCCGCAATATAATAATACCTTGGACCCACATGATCCCAATTTAATTCTATAGATTTTCTTCCTATTCTAGTAAATGGAATACTCGTGCCGGAAGAAAACTCTGACATGCCTACCGCCGGATAGCCTGCATATGTCAGCTTAAGGGTTCCCGTCTTTTTTTCAGGATTTTTAACTACATACCTCTTAATTCCAAAATATAGATTAATATTATCCTTTTCATCATAGTACGAAGTAAAATCAAGTGGCTTGCCGTCAAGGGTCGCAGATTTAAGTTCCAATCCACATCCAAGATCAAATGTTAAATCCTCATCTTCTACCTTACTTAAAAGAATCTCATCCTCTCCTTTCATAGTACCGAGAAAAGTATTAAAGCTAAGATTCCTTTTGCATCTGGCATAATAGGCTTCTTCATCCTTATCTAGCATATAGAAATCACTATCATCCAGACTTACTATTGGAGAGTTCCTGACAAATGGCTGTTTAATTATCATTACTACTATAATAGCCAGGAGGCTTATCGGTATAATAAGAAACACAGGTCGCTTAATTCGAATCAGAAATGACTGAGCAGCACCCTTCTCATATTTCCTGATAAAGAGACAACATGTTTCCCATAGAAGAAGCGATGTTATAAGAAGAAGTATTCTTGTATAAAACTCTAGTCTTATAACAGCTGGTGAACCAAATGCATCTGAGATATTTGAAAAAATCGGTATATTCCATGCAAAAAACTCATTTGAAAAAGGCGGTGTAATCTGTGCTGCTGTCAAAACAAAATATATAATAATCGAAACACTTAAGTTTTCTGATAGCTTATATAAAGCTTCGCACAGGAAAAATGTAATTAACATTCCAGGTATATAAAAAATCACCGGATACACGAAGTAAGACTCATAATCGAAAAGATAATCCATTCTCTTACTGCAGAGTGGCATATATACAATAAGTGAAATCGCAAGAGTTAAAATAGTTACCACTGAGTATGAAAGAATCCTTGCAAGAGACAACTTCTTCTCATCAGTAAAGGCACTCATTATATCCTTTACCCGATTCTTTTTTATCCTGTCCGAATCAATAAGCAGACTTATTCCCCATACCAGAGAACCCGCAAAAGTTCCAAATGCATAAGGAACTATTACATTATCAACAGTTGAAGCTCCACTATCTAAAAATAAATAACTACAAATATCCCGAGTGTATTCAATATACCCCATTCCAATGATCAAAATATTTATAGCCATTAATATGTATGTTTTCCTACTCATCAGAAGGCGTCTAAGCTCAACCTTTATAAGTTTTATCGTTTGTATCATAATCAACCTCATAATTTATAGTGATGCGGAAATAAAAAGCATTTTAAGCCACCCCTGTTTTAATACAATAAAGATATGCATCCTCTAGTGTTGGCTCACATCTTTCCACATAATCAGGAAGGCTTTCACCAACTATTCTGGTAAGCACTCCATTTCTTGTATTAACCTTTGAAACTATCTCACAGTCCTTTGGAATTACATCATCTATCTTACGAACATAAGAACCTACATGATTCATAGTCTCTTCTATAAGGTCTGCAGGCGCACCATCATACAGAAGCTTTCCGCCATATATAACCAGAACTCTGTTACATACAGCCTGAACATCATCCACTATATGAGTTGATAGAAATACTATTCTGTTACTGGACATTTCCGAAAATGCATTTCTAAACCTTACTCTCTCTTCAGGATCCAGCCCAACGGTAGGTTCATCCAGTATCATAATCTCAGGCTGTCCCATAATTGCCTGGGCTATACCTACGCGCTGCTTCTGACCACCCGAAAGGCTTCCTATTCGAATCTTCCTCTTATCCTTAAGTCCTGTATTCTCCAGAGCCCATTCTATCTCGTCCTTCTTCTTGATATTCTTTAGAGCTGCCATATAATCCAGGAACTGCCAAACCGTCAGCTCTTCAAAAAGTCCAAAGTTCTGAGGCAGATAACCAAGCCTTCTTTTAAAATCATTTTCCTGATCCAGAAGCTTCTTGTCATCAACTAGGATTTCTCCCTTAGTCTGTTTAAGACCGGCAGTCATAAGTTTCATAAGCGTTGATTTACCCGCACCATTTGGTCCGAGAATACCCACAAAGTCCGGACTCTGAGCGGTGAAACTCACATCTGATAAGGCCTTCTTACCAGAGGGATAAATCATTGTCACATTATTAATATCTATTTGCATTCTTTAACCTCCGCATCTGTATCAGTTGGTATTTCATAATATTAATCTCCTCGAAATAAAAATGATAGAGCCAAGGTGCAGTCCTGTTAAACACCGCACCTGCTCTACCAAAATTTTTATCACTTTTAAGTTGTAGTGTGTCTGTTGGAAATGTGGAGTTTTCGTGAAGATTATATCTGCTCCACCTTAAACTTTACTCCATCCTCTGTATTCTCAATCGTATACTCCGCTCCGAACATTTCCAGAACCATTCCAGTTATATAAAGTCCCAGCCCACTGCCGTCCTTATTACTGGTGTCTGCTCTATAAAATGCTTCAAAAAGATGAGGCAAATGCTGTTCATCTATATGAGCTGGAGAATTAGTAATCGTCAGGTTTACTTTGCCCGATTTATTCTCAGCTTCCTTCTGACTTTCAAGCCGAACTGAAACCTTACCACCTTCTGGAGTATACTTAAAAGCATTTCCAAGTATATTTCCCAGTGCCTTTTTTAGAAGCTGTTCATTACCTCTAAAGTCCACATTATCCGGCACTTCATATTCCAGCTCAATATTCTTCTCCGTGATAAGTCCATCATAAAATGCAATCTCTTCATCCAGTATGCTGTCTATCTTCACTATCTCCTGAGCATCCATATCTCCCATATCTATGTGGGACACAAGAAGTATCTCATTTATGAAGCTAACAAGCTCATTCAGCGTATTACTGCATTTTTCAAGATACTTGTCTCTATCCTTATAAACTCCTATACCAGAACGCATGCCTTCTATCTGCCCGATAACAACCGAGATTGGAGTTTTCAGTTCATGGGATACTCCTGAAAAGAAAAGCATCCTTCTTCTTTCACGCTCTTTTTCTATGGCTATCTCATTTTTCAGATATAGATTCTTATCACTGAGCTTTCCGAGAGCTGCACTCAGTTCATCTGAAAGTTTATTCAGACTCTTTGCCAGTCGACCTATCTCATCATCTCTTTCATCAGGACAATACCAGTCAAAATCCTGCTCCGCCATCCTCTCAGCTATCCTGCTCATTCGTACTATTGGCTTCTTCATATAGTATGAGAAAATACGGGAACCTATAATGGAAAGAATCAGCGCTATTATAAGCACTGTAGGAATGCTTTTTATAATATTTTGCTGGAAGGACTGAGCTCTGTCGTCGCTCCTTGTAATACATAGCATATACTCCTGCTGCTGATCACTGAAGTGAAGTGGATATGATTCCTCCATCATGGAATCCTCTCGCTCAAGATAGTCCTCAGCTTCCAGAAGTTCTGTATATGTCCCTGTCCTGCTGGCAAATCCATGTATAAGTCTTTCCGCTTCAGCCTTTGAGAGATTCATGCATTTATCAGCTAGTGTCTGAGACTCTATCTCTATATACTCACGATTCTTCTTCACACTGGAATATGGTGTAACTAAAAATAGTGTCAGATAGACAGTTCCCATAATGAGAAGAGATAAGAACATAAATGTGTAAAATAATTTTATGGTCATATTCTTCATATTTAACTCAGCTTATATCCTATTCCTCTAACAGTATCAATGCAGTCACTCTCTCCCAGCTTCTTTCTTATATTCTTTATATGAGTATCAACTATCCTTGTATCCTCATAATATTCGTAATCCCAAAGCTTTGAAAGAAGCGACTTTCTGGTTACAACTCCTCCGCCTGCTTTCATAAGTTCGAAAAGTATATCGAATTCCTTCAGAGTAAACTCCGTATCCTGGCCATTAACCTTAACAGTATGTGTATTTACATCCAGAACTATATCTTTATAGGAAAGTGTCTCCTCCCCCATATCCTTTCCACTTCTCCTAAGGACAGCCTCAACCTTACTTACAATAAGTGGCATGGATGTGGTCTTGGAAATGTATTCATCCACCTTCAGACTGTATCCCTTCAACTGATCTTCTTCACTGAACTTAGCCGTCAGCATAATGATTGGAACATCCGTCTTCTTTCTGATTAGTTCACAAAGTGTAAATCCATCTATCTTAGGAAGCATTATATCAAGGATTATAAGGTCGAACTCCCTTTCCTCCATACTATCAAAAGCCTCCAGTCCATCATTTGCCGTTGTAACTGCAAAACCGGCATTTGAAAGAAAATTAACCAAAAGCTCCTGATAATCTTCATTATCCTCTACAACAAGAATCTGATTCATAATCTACCCTTCTATTCTCAAAAATTTTCTTTTCAGCATAGAACTTAATTTCTCTTTATTACTTTCCACTCACTTGTGTAATCGATATATTTATAGACTATATAATCATCCGATACACATAGCGTATCAATAACAACATATTCCTCTTTATTATCTACTAAAACCTGTAAATCTGAGCCATCGAGATTCATACAGCATATTGCACTATGTTTGTTTATTTCATCATCGACTGAAAAATATATTTTATCTTTATAGATATTTACATTACTGACATTTTCAGTAAGTTCTTGGCCCCCATCCTTAACTTTTTTACCACTAAAATCTTTTCGGCATAACTTATAACCTGATAGATCCTTCTCTCGCTCGTTATAATATATAGCCCCCTTATATAGCTGAAATGTGTGGTTTTGTAATACTCTCAGATCATAATTATATAGAAATAGAGAGGCTACCGATGAAGAAAGACCAATATCTGACACAAACATTTCCTTATCTGCAAACTGTTCTCCAGCACTCTCAGGAATCCTAAAGCGGTATATAGTGAGATGTGATTCTGTTTCGTCCTTCTTAGGTTTTGTATTGAGCATATAATATAGATAGTCGTCTTTTACTTCGAACATATATATCCACTCAGTGTTCTTAGTACATTTTTCTGAATATACAGGAATAATCTCTTCAGTACTTAGATTAAGGCTATATATATTAAAGCCATATTTCATTAACTTATCATCGTGTTCTTCTTCTCCAATATAGAGAACATCCTCCGTACCATTTGAATAAAGAGCGAAACTATCTATAGATACTCCCGTATTATATCTCTCAACCAGTTCTCCCTTTTCATCAACTACATAGATTATATCGTTACAAACTATATGAAGCTTATCATCCCATATGAAACTATTATTCTTTTTGTTTCCTATAGTATCCTCATCAATTCCCTCGATTTCTCCAGGATTCGCCACATAAAGGCCATAGTTACTGCTATAATCCTTCGACATCTTTAAGGCAGATATAACATTTTTCACTGGTAGTAAAATCAGTGCAAGTACCAGAACAACTGCTGTTATAGAAAAGAAGACGCCCTTTAGACGATTATCCTTCACATCATAAAAGCCCTGAATATTTTTTCTATACAGTCTTATATGGTAAATGAACATCACCAGAAAAAAGAGAAAAGGCAGAATTAAGATCAAAATAACTTTATCTCTAGAAAATTCGCTAGATTTACTTCCAACCATGGAAACTATTACATATATAGGATTTAGCAAAGTAAGATATCCATATATGGCTATATCTGCAAATGCACCTTCACGTCTTTCTTTTTTTACAAGAACAGCATTTATAATTAACACAGCCATTGCCACTCCGTACGACATGACCATAAAGACAAGCATCTGCTTCCAGAAACCATCCTTCTTCCAGAAGATATCTCGCCACATTATATAATCATAATAAGAAATAAAGAGTTTATTTCCGTCCTTTGGGAAATAGATCAGACTAAATAAACATACAAGTACAGAAAGAATACGTAGTCCAAAATGATTAGAATACGTATTTTGAACATTCTCCGTCATTACAAACTAACCTCACCAATTTTTTCTTCAGATATGATATTAGTGTTAGTTAAGTTCTCTTCTGTTTCATTACCACTTCAATATATCGGACTTTGCATATTCAAGCTTTCCCGGAACTCCAAGAAACTCTCTAACTATCTCACCACTATCTGCAAATGTGCGAGTTGTACCTAGATTCGTACCAGCCTTAATACTTTTTCCATATACTAGTAAAGGTACATATTCTCTCGTATGATCAGTTCCCTTAAATGTAGGATCACATCCATGGTCTGCTGTAATGACTATGATATCATCAGACTCTTCGCCCCTAAAGCTTCCAATCTTATTCATCAATTCTCCAAGTCTCTTATCGAAGTTCTCTAGACCTCGGGCATAGCCCTCTACATCTCTTCTATGTCCCCAAGTAGAATCAAACTCAACCAGGTTCGTAAATATAAGACCTTCCTCTACTATATCCAGAGCTTCTATAGTCTTATCCATACCATCCTCATTATCCTTGGTATGTATAGCTTCTGTGATTCCAACACCTGCGAAGATATCTTCAATCTTACCAACAGCATATACAGACTTGCCTGCATTTTTTATCATAGTAAGTAGATTCTTCTCGTCAGGTTTTCTTGAAAAGTCACGGCGATTAGAGGTTCTAACATATTTGCCATCTTCCTCAATATAAGGTCTCGCTATAACTCTAGCCACATTATGCTTACCTGTTAATATCTCTCTGGCAACTCTACACATTTCGTAGAGCTTTTCAGGGGGATATACACTTTCATCACAAGCTATCTGGAACACGCTGTCAGCCGATGTATAGATAATCGGTTTTCCTGTAGCTTTCATTTCGTCACCATATTCATTTATGATCGTAGTTCCTGAAGCCACCGCATTATAAAGTATTCCAGGGACTCCAGCCTTCTGGATAAACTCATCGATGATCTCCTGTGGAAATCCATCTGGATAAGTAGGAAATCTCTCAGGAGTATATATTCCAACCATCTCCCAATGTCCGATAGTTGTATCCTTGCCCGCTGACATTTCCTGCATTCTTCCGTAAGCCCCCATTGGAGCGGCTACTGGCATAACGCCCTGCATTCCATCTATATTTCCATAACCTATACTTCTAAGATTAGGTATCTTTAGATCTGGATACTTTTCCATTATATGACCGATAGTGTTGCAGCCAATGTCATCAAAGTCAGCAGCATCAGGCGCTTCTCCCATACCAACACTATCAAGAACAATCCATATTACTCTTCTCATATGCCCCTCCTACTTAATTAATTTATTACTTATATATTTTGACTTCTTACACTTATGTCATATTATATCAAATCTGTTGCGAAAGAATATAAATTTGGTGTAAATAGAAAAACCGCCATGAAAAGTATCATAGCGGTCATGAAAATGTATAAATACTATGTTATTAAAACTTCTTAATTCATTTAATTCCTCATTTCCCGGAGTAATAGCCTATTATACGGCCGACTCCCACGATATTGCCTGTATTTCCTTCTGCATCAGTATCAAGGCCGTCCATGAATTCCTGCAGATTTATAGCTGGAGTTCTGATGGTGCCCTTGACTCTTTCTACTGGTGCTTTTAGCGCGAAAACATAAACGTTGTACTGATTTGTTGTTCCCGGCTCCGGGCGAGGTCCGGCGTAATCGTCAGAAGATGCCCAGCCCTGGGGGAGGTTTGTTTCAGTGATACCCTCTGACTTCCAGTGGAGGACGTTGGATGTGTGCATGACGACCATGTATACGACATAAGTGGAAGCGCCTTCAACGGGCTCCCAGGAGAGCTGCGGAGAGGCATTCTCAGCATCAAATCCACAGGCTTCGTCCCAATTCTCACCGTCAAGACTCTCTGAGGTGACCTTAAAGGCCGGATAAGCACTGACGAATTCATCATCGCTGTAATTAACCAGGTCATCAGAAAGTGCTTCAGTTGACGAAGCCTCTTCTTCCGTTACAGTCTGCGTGTCTTCAGATGATGCTTCTGTTACAGTCTGCATATCTTCAGATGATACTTCTGTTACAGCTTCTGTCTGTGACAAAGAAGTCTCATTAGTTTTGTCAGTAGTATTGCATCCTGTTGTTCCCGCCAGCATCGATGCACACAGAATAAGTGTAGTTATCTTTATCTTCTTCATTCGCATTTCCCCCTACTATTAGCCTCTAGACTGCTGTTTTTTCAATCTACCTGAATGATACTCCAAAAATGGTGTATCTATCGATTTTCTATACCAAAAAATCAAAACTCATTGCTACATTTAACTATAAGTTATTTTTTCTTCCCTAATTTTATGGCATAGCTTTTTTTCAAATATAACATATTATTGATACATAATCAAACAATAGCGAAATATCATCTGTTTATATAAAAAATGCCCCGCCGAAGCGAGGCATAAGGGATAAGAAAAAGCAAAACTTTTTACTTGATTCCTGATAAAACTATGTTGTTCAGAACGCTTTCAAGATATTCCTGCTGTCCTGATATTGGATTCTTAGGAGCCTTAAGCTCTGCAGCTCTAGCAGCAAGCTCTTCAAGAGTTGTCTCACCCTTTCTGATCTTCTGTCCGAGCTCTGTGCTGAAGCTCTCATACTTCTTATCTACAAAGCCTTCAAGACGGCCATCTTCTATAATCTCTGCTGCCTTAATAAGACCAAATGCAAAGGAATCCATACCAAGAATAAATGCATGGAACATATCTTCGTAAGTATTACTTGGACGACGATTCTTTGAGTCGAAGTTAATTCCAACAGGAAGACCACCGTTCTTAACGATCTCGTACATAGCAAGTGTTGTATCATATACATTGCTTGGGAAGCAGTCTGTATCCCATCCAAGCATAACGTCACCCTGGTTAGCATCTATAGAACCAAGCATATCATTTATGCGGCTGATTCTAAGTTCATGCTGGAATGTATGACCTGCAAGAGTTGCATGATTTGCTTCGATATTCATCTTAAAGTCTTTATCAAGGCCATACTGTCTAAGGAATCCGATAGCAGTTGCAGCATCATAATCATACTGGTGCTTCATTGGTTCCTTTGGCTTAGGCTCTATAAGAAATGTACCTTCAAATCCGATGCTTCTTCCATAGTCACGAGCCATTCTCATAAGATTAGCTATATTATCCTGCTCCAGCTTTACCTCTGTATTAAGGAGAGTCTCATATCCTTCACGACCACCCCAGAATACATATCCTCGACCGCCAAGCTTTACAGTAAGCTCAATAGCCTTCTTAACCTGTGCTGCAGCAAAGCAATATACGTCTACGTCATTTGTACTTCCAGCACCATTCATAAAGCGAGGATTACTGAACATATTTGCAGTTCCCCAGAGACACTTGATATTTGTTCCTTCTGTCTTCTCCTTTAAGTAATCTGTAAGTTCATCAAGTCTTCTGTTAGTCTCATTAATGTCGTCAGCTTCAGGAACAAGATCCACATCATGGAAGCAATAGTACTCTATACCAAGCTTCTGCATGAACTCGATACCCGCATCAACCTTAGCCTTTGCATGCTCCATAGTACCTTCTTCTGAAGCACCGAATCTTTTGTCGATAGTGCCTCGACCGAACATATCAACACCATTTGCTCCAAGGTTATGCCACCATGCCATAGCAAAAGGCAGGTGCTCCTTCATCTTCTTGCCAAGTATTACTTTCTCTGGATCATAATACTTGAAAGCAAAAGGATTCTTGCTATCTGGTCCCTCGTACTTTATCACGGGAACATTACTGAAAATCTCACTCATTTAAATACCTCCACTTAGTTAGTTTATTATAATATGAATTATATATTACTAACTATAGCATCTTTTCTTCGTAATGTCACCATCATTTTTTAATTATATTCCACATTTCCTTTACGGCTTTCCTGCCCTCCGGAAATAATCTGCATATAGCCCAATCATGACACATAGGTTTAACAGTTTTATGAATTTCCACACCCTGTTCCTTAAGTATATCTACGTAATTAATTACGTGAGGATAAAATAATTCGTGTTCTCCGTAGTATAGATACATTTTCGGAAAATTAGTATAATCAACATATTCCGGACTTATATCAGAACTATCAAGTGGAACATCTCTGCACCAGTTATCACGTATAATATCATTCATTTCGACATTTAATATAGGATCAAAAGGTTCCATAGCAAGTCTTATATTCCTGTTTTTTCCATTTTCTAATCCACAAGCTGGAGATATAACTATAAGTTTTCCAGGTTTTATATGAACTCTTCCTGCCAGACTGATAATCAAATTAGCCCCTGCGCTGTCACCCATAAATGTTATATTATGAACAGGATACTTTTTAATGAGTACCATATAAAGCTTTTCCAACCAATCCAGTGCATATCTGACATTATACTTTGGGGCTAGCGGATAATGCACTATATATACATCGGCCCCACTTTCCTTAGCTATCTTCATGGCCATATCATAGTGAAGTACGGTCGCTCTTTCCATACCTCCTCCACCTGGAAGAAAAAGAACTGCCCTTGAACTATATTTGTTATGGGTCCTCTTTCTTAATCGATGAATCTCAAATCCATCGAATACTATCTTATCTATACTGAGCCTGCTTTTCCTCACAAAAGCAGGAAGCATCACCTCATCTTTTGGTTCCTTAAAGCCACCCATCAGTAATCCTCTGGCACCGTCGAATGGTAAACTGTTTAACATATAACATGCCTGTTCTGCTATACGATACGATATACTCATCATATACTCCTTTTTTAATAATTATATGTTCATTTGTTCATATAATAATATTATAATTATAAATTGTCAAGTTAAAACGACCAATTGAGGGGCTGCTCTCAATCGGTCGTTCTTGGTTTTGAATATTATTGGTTTTCTCTTTTAGGGTTTATCTTGAAATGAATATTATATATATTACTTCTTCACGTTAAATGCATCCATCTGTGGATATACTGCTGAAGCACCAAGCTCCTCTTCGATTCTGAGCAGCTGATTGTACTTAGCTACACGCTCTGAACGGCTAGGTGCACCAGTCTTGATCTGGCAAGTATTAAGTGCAACTGCAAGGTCAGCTATAGTTGTATCTGCTGTCTCGCCTGAACGATGTGATGATATAGCTGTATAACCTGCCTTATGAGCCATCTTGATTGCTTCAAGTGTCTCTGATACAGAACCAATCTGGTTGAGCTTGATAAGTATAGAATTAGCTGCGCCGAGCTTAATACCCTTAGAAAGTCTCTCTGTGTTAGTAACGAAGAGGTCATCACCTACAAGCTGAACCTTGTTGCCGATTCTTTCTGTCATTCTCTGCCAGCCTTCCCAGTCCTCTTCATCAAGTCCGTCTTCGATAGAGATTATAGGATACTTATCTACAAGAGCTTCCCAGTGAGCTATAAGTTCATCAGATGTGAATTCCTTACCAGACTTAGGCTGCTTATAGAAGCCCTTGCCCTTCTCACTCTTCCACTCTGAAGAAGCTGCATCCATAGCTATCATGAAGTCCTTACCTGGCTCAAAGCCTGCTGCCTTGATAGCCTCAAGAATCTTCTCGATTGCTTCTTCATCACTCTTTAACTGGTTAGGAGCGAATCCACCTTCATCACCGACAGCTGTAACGTCTCCCATATCCTTGATAAGACTTCTCAGCTTATGGAATACTTCAGCACACCATCTAAGAGCTTCCTTAAAAGATGGAGCACCAACAGGCATGATCATGAACTCCTGAGTATCTACTGCACTATCAGCATGAGCACCACCATTAAGAATATTCATCATAGGTACTGGAAGCTTATTTCCCTGAACTCCTCCAAGGAATCTGTATAAAGGAATATCAAGAGCAATTGATGCTGCGCGAGCTGCTGCTATAGATACTGCAAGTATTGCATTTGCTCCGAGATTCGACTTATCCTTTGTTCCATCAGCCTTGATCATAGCTGCATCTACTGCATAAGTATCAGATGCATCGAGACCAACAAGAACATCATTGATTGTTGTATTGATATTCTGAACAGCCTTCTGAACACCCTTTCCGAGATAACGACTCTTGTCTCCATCACGAAGCTCAAGTGCCTCAAACTCTCCAGTTGAAGCACCACTTGGTGCAGTACCTCTACCAACTGTTCCATCTATAAGATAGACTTCTGCTTCTACTGTAGGATTTCCTCTAGAATCAAGTATTTCTCTTCCTACTACCTTTTCAATTTCTAGATACATTTTTTCTCCTTCCTGAAAATCAAATATATTTTCAAAATCCATAAGGAATTTGATTCAAAAAAATATGGGATGAGAAGTATATAGCAAAGGCTTATTTTTCCCTACCACAAGATTATAAGAAAGACCATATGACTTACTCATCCCAATGAAAGCTAGTTATGCTAGTGCCGCTCCAAGATCGTTGCACTCATCAAGTGCTGCCTCATCAGGTGCATTGTTAGCCATAACGCCGTCGTTAACAAGTGATGCACCTGCGCTGTCACATCTATCCTTCCAGTCTCTCATCCACTGACCATCTCCCCAGCCGTAAGAACCGAAGAGACCAACCTTCTTTCCAGCAAGAGAAGTCTCAACTGATGTAAACATTGGCTCAAACTCAGTCTCCTCAAGAACCTCTGCTCCCATAGCAGGACATCCAAATGCGATGCCATCAAACTCAGAAACCTTATCTGCTGAGAAGTCGCCAGCTCCAAAAACTGTTACCTCTGCTCCTCTAGACTTAGCTCCCTCAGCTACTGCATTTGCCATAGCCTCAGTGTTACCTGTGGCGCTCCAATAAACTACTGCAACTTTACTCATATTAATTCCTTTCCAGGGACGAACCCTTATGTGTTATATATCCGAAATGTTTCGGAGTCCTTACGCGCACACAGCGAGCTCTTCAAGAGTCATACCCTCCTTAAACCTTGATACATAGTCACTTGTGCACCTCTTATATCTGTCAAATGTATCTTCTGCCCTTGAAACATCTCCGTACACCTTCCAGCATCCGATACATTTAGAACATTCACCTTTATTATCTATAAATCCTTTCACATCCTCATATGGATAGCCTAGGAATAGTCCTATCTCATGAGGAAAATCCTTACTAGACTTTAGCGACATTAATTTCTCGCTCAGACATTTTACACATTCACTCATGCTGTCCACGTTATATCCCAGTCGCTTAAGTAGTAATGAGGTATCCTTATCACAGAGATCTTTCTTCAGGAAGGATGGTCGAAATATATAGATAAGCGCCCTGTGATTCAGATACCTTATTGGTATAGCTTTGATCCCCTTATGTAACAATATACTATTTACCCTTCTCAAATCCTTCTCAAGAGTCTGATAGTCTAAGTATTCACATGAGAACAGATTACCCGTCTTGATCCCTGCAAGTGTAGGCGAACAAAACTCAACAATCATTTCATCTGACATAACAAGCCTCAAAATTAACAGAAATGGTTATATATAGCTATTTATAATTAGATACAACTAACCTCTATGTTATATCATACATATAAATATATTTCAAGAAAAAAAGTACCAGCCTTCCCAAAAAGAAAGCGGCACATTCTTAGTGAATGTGCCACTCCATTTTAATCATATCTTTATTCTTTCTGTAATACTTTCTTCCGTAAAGCAAAGTATGTTACAACGCTTATAGTAATGCCCAGGAGTAATCCCGCTATAACATCTGTTGGATAATGTGCTCCAAGATATAATCTGGAAAATGCAATTAACGAAGCTATTATGATCAAAATCACTCCAATCCATTTCTTCTTTCCAGATAGACACCACGTTATCGCACACGACACAACGAAGGCCGAACTAGTATGACCTGACGGAAAACTTGAATCAAGAGGTTTCCTTGTTATCAGAGTCAGCTCTTCTATACTTACAAAAGGTCTTGTCCTACTCACAACCGGTTTGATTATTCCATTTACGATAAGCAAACTCGCTACAAGTGCAGTAGCCGCTATAATGCCTATCGGTCTTGTTTTCTTCACAGCGATAAGCACTATACACAGCACTATCCAGAACCATCCAAAGTTCCCCAAAAATGAGAAGAACTGCATAACATGATTTAAGAACTCTGTTCTGACATTATTCTGTAGATATAGTAAAAACTCCTCTTCCCAAGCCATAACCATAGCATCCTTTATATACTCGAGTGTTTGCTATTCTCTATTCTTCAGTACCTCAGCAGGCGTAAACTTATTCAGTCGACTTACTAGAATAGCATTTATTATGAAGTATAATAACAGAATTACTATATAAGTTACAACAAAGAAACTAATAGGCGCTTTGACATTTAGGCCGCAAGACACATTTGATATCATAAATGGGAACATCTTGTTCATGATGAGCTTCGCAAGCGGCAGGCATATCAGCGCGCCTATGGCTATAATATAGAAGTTGCCATCCAGATATAGCTTCCTTATCTCCTTACGTTTGTAACCGAATACCTTAATTAGCGATATGTTGTAAGCACTTCTATCTATCATAACCTTCATCATAAGATACATTACAACGCAGAAGATAATAGCTGACGCAAATGATATAACATAGATCATCGGCATCATAAGACTCGTGAAGACTGAGGAACCCTTTACTATATCCTCTCTCGTGGTGATAGAATATATCCTTCCAGGATCTATATCCAGCTCCTTATCCGAGAAGACAACATTATAATAGTCATCCGACTCTCCCATCATATCACGCATCTCATCAATATCCATAAAGATATAGAATCCTGTTGAATAATCAGTAATCTCCTTCACAGAAAATGCATACTTAAGATCCTTATCATCATCTGTTACGACGAACTCTTCGCCTATCTTAAGTCCAAACTTCTCAGCAAAGGATGAGGATACTACGATATCTGTCTTGCTGTCACCAGGGTTCACATCGAAGTAAGGATTCTCCTTATCTATACCAAGTATCGTAACATCAAAGTTGAATCCCATCGCATTCTTCTTACATGTGTAGGCATATGCAGCCTCACCACCTTCAGGCACTTCCTCTTCAGGATATTTCAGATTATACATATATTCAAACTTGGTATCTTCCTTATAATCCTTTGCAATATTCGTACAGAGTACAAAACAGTTAACCGCTATCATGAAGACAAGAAGTGATAGGAACATACCAAGAACTACAGCAAGTGTCGAACGAATCTCGCGAAGCATTTGTCTTATCCTAAATGCAGACACAAAGTTCATACCCTTAAGGTTAATCTTCTTGATACCCTTCTGCTTTGACTCATTTCTGATCAGAGAAAGAGCGGTTCTGTTTAGCTTACTTCTGATAACGAGCACATTTACGATTACTGCAACAATCGGAGGGACAGCCACAGAATAAACCCATAAGTAGAGCGGTATATGAAATGTGAATACTGGGATTGAAAAGTAAGCATACGAGCTTTCAGCTATCATAGGTGCAAGTATTCCTGTCGATGCAACTAAGGCTCCCAAAAGTCCTGCGATAAATGTAACTACAACCGGCAGGGTTATATAATGAGTCAAGAGATCATTCTTTGTAACACCCATCGAATAGAGTGTTCCTATAATGCTGCTCTCGCTTTCTATCGAATGAACCACAAAGACTGAGATTACATATGCAAGAAGTATAAAGATTACAACTCCTGCAATGATACCAACCTCTATATCCACAACCTTGTCATTCTTAGTTGCATATATTCTTGGATTATCCTCATACTTTAAAAACATCGTAAGATTAGATAATTCAAAGTCAAACTCTTCAAGCGCATCCTCAACAGATTCGTCCATATCGGCTACGCCATCAGCCATGTCATCCAGACCATCATAGAGTTCATCAACTCCGTCAGTATAATCCGATATACCATCCTTATACTCCTTCAGATCTGAAAGCTGCTTCTTAGTATCCTCAAGAGTAGACTTCATAACCTGACTCGGACTAGCCTCTATCAAGTCATCCAACTTGCTTTCATAATTCGACTCAGTAAGCTCTATATTCATTCCATATCCCTTAAGAGCATTCGTAGTCTCTTCAAGGTATGCATCAAAAAGTTCAGCAGTAGCATCATTTATATCATCATTATTATCAGACAGCTCATCAAGCCCGTCCCTTACATCCTCAGTTGCATCACGAAGCTCTTTCACTGCATCGCGAAGGTCGTCTGGAACTCCACCTGTCCTATCCCAGTACTCCTGGAACAGTTCATCATCTACCTCAGAAGAATCTATCTTTATATCCTTCAAGTACTCCTTAAGATCTGCATCTATCTTTCCACCACCAAGCTTATAAGCATAGAGATATTCCTCCGACTTCTGCGTCTTACCTGAGTTCTTAAACTCCTGATATGCATCATCAGTTATAAATGCAAGTCCAAATGTGATCGAGTTGCAAGACGTATCTGATATCTCCTTAAATGGTCCATCATAATCCGGTACAACGCCTATTCCTGATACTGTATAATTCTTTCCCGCAAGTTCATATGTATCGCCCACACTGAGGTCATGCTCCTCAGCATATCTCTTCTCGAGCACGATATCGCTATCCTTCTTAGGACTTGAACCCTCTATATAATATATCTTATCAATATTCTTACGTACCTTGAATATTCTTACAGTAGTATCATCTTCATTTTTATAATCATAGTAGAAATGTTCCTCTATATCGATTCCCATATCAGCTATATGATTCTTATCATTTTTACTAAGTGGTACAAAGACCTCGAACTCTCCATCTTCAAGATTTGTCTTCTCGGCTAGATCCTCGGTTCCCTTTGTCAGTGTCTCAGCAGAACCAACTATAGTAACTACCAGAAAGATTCCCATAGCTATCATCAGACCGAGAGCAAAATACCTAAAGAAGTTCTTCTTTAAATCTCTTAAAACTCTTTTTCTAAGTACTTTCTGCATCTTACAGATCCTCCAATTCTGAAGCTGGAACCTTAATCTCATTTTTATAATTCTTGGAGATTTCTCCATCCTTGATGTAGATAACATGATCTACCATATTCTTGATTGAGTTGTTATGAGTTACTATAAGCATCGTAGTTCCATACTTCCTGTTAATCTCCTCCATGAGAACCAATATGTCTCTCGATGTCTTAGAATCAAGTGCTCCTGTAGGCTCATCACAGAGAAGAAGCTTTGGATTCTTAATAAGCGCCCTGGCTATTGCGCATCTCTGCTGCTGTCCACCAGATAACTGGGATGGAAACTTATTCTGATGCTCAGTAAGACCAAGTACCTCTAGTAGTTCATTCATATCTAGTGGATCCTTCGTCAGATATTCGCACACTTGAATATTCTCTCTTACTGTCAGGTTAGGAATCAGATTGTAGAACTGAAAGATAAATCCATGTGTAGCTCTTCTATAGTCGGATAGCTTCTCACCTTTAAGTCCACATATCTCCTTGCCATCTATCTTTATCGAACCACTATCCACTGTATCTAGTCCGCCTATGCAGTTAAGAAGTGTAGATTTACCAGAACCAGATGTACCCTGTATAACACACATTTCTCCCTTCTCTATCTGTGCGCTTACGCCCTTAAGAACCTGTACATAGCTGCCACCTTCTCCGTAGCTTTTCTTGATGTTGGATACTTCAACAAACATGACTCTTCCTCCTAGTATTACAATTATTAATCCAAGAAACGTCCTTGGAAATATACGCTTTATTATATATGCAAATATGCTCACATAACGGTGCTATGTATAAATGTTTTTTATAGGCTTGGATTTCTCCAAGCCTTATGCTACTTAGTAGTTATTTACTATTTATAACTCCATACCAGCCGCCTATCATGTAGGCCATCATATTCTTCATTTGCTTCTCACCTTCCTTAGCATTCTTACAGTGAGTTGCTAAATGAATAAATATATCTATCTGATCATGAGACATCCAATGAATAATAAACTTGTCTTCCTTAGTCAGCTCCTTCTTCGACTTATAACCCTTCATAGCAATATACATACGAGTATAATGCACCTCTACCTTATCAACCATTTGGTCTGGAAGATTCTCGTAGCAGGATCCCTGGGCCTTAGTAAGCAGAAGCTCTACAACATCCTTATGTTTAAACAGGTATCGAATCACTTCTCTGGCTATAGCCATATCATCATCAAAACCCTGTGCCGCAGTAAGTGCTGCTATACTTATATCTCCACCAGACAAAGCCTCTGTCGCAATAGCTTCTTCTATAAAATGCTGCTCTATTATCTGATTCAGTCCATATAAAGTCTCCTCTACAAGATTGCCGAACAGATCCTCTTTATCCTTAAAGAAGAAATATAAAGCTCCTGTAGTAACTCCAGCTTCCTTACATATATTTCTTATGGAAGCCTTCATATATCCCTTCTCGGTGAACTCCTTCATAGCACATTCAAGAAGCTTTTTTTTTGTTTCCTTTTCATTATCCATGATGCACATCCATTATCTGATTAATACATGACTACTAATCTTATAAAAAATAACACTGTTATGTACATTTGGGATTATATACATAACAGTGTTATCTTGTCAACTTATTTTTATAATTACTCTATATTTTTTCTATACTGATTACTCTATATCCTAAACCAGTAACTGCCTTTTCAAGTTCTATGTCTTCTATATCTTTCCCTAACTTTACTACAGCCTCCGCTCTATCTCCATATACCTTTGCATTTACTCCATCAAGCTGATTAAGAGCATTTTGAACCCTTCGATTGCAGTTCTCGCATCTCATACCCTCTATCTTAATCACCTTAGTTGCAATAATTCTTTCCAGCTTTTCTGGCTTAATCAGCTTCTCCTTTCCTGATCCACCACAACATCCGCCCTCACCCCTAAAATGAGGAATAGAGTTCTTCACTGCAAAGAAAAGTATTACTGCAAGTATCACTACTATCACTATAGTTGAAATTGTTCCATTCATTTAATCACTCTCCATATTCTAAAATATCTAAGTTGTAAAAACTCTCTCTATCCAAGTGCAACATCCAGTGCCATCATAAGCGTAAATCCTACCGCAAACATAACAACACCTATATTCGAATGCTCACCCTCTGACATCTCAGGTATCAATTCCTCAACTACTACATAGATCATCGCCCCTGCAGCAAAGCTCAGAAGATATGGCATCGCCGGCACTATAAATCCTACCGCAAGTATAGTAAGAAGTCCAAAGATTGGTTCAACTGCACCAGATAAGATGCCATATATGAATGCCTTCTTCTTACTTCTACCTTCAGCCGCAAGAGGCATTGATATGATAGCACCCTCTGGGAAGTTTTGTATAGCGATACCTAGTGAAAGTGCCAAGGCTGCTCCCGCTGTGATCAGTACATTTCCCGATTTGAAGGCCGCATATACTACACCAACCGCCATACCCTCAGGAATGTTATGAAGTGTTACTGCAAGAACCATCATCGTCGTCCTGGCAAGCTTACTCTTCGGTCCCTCCGCTGTCTCTGAGTTCATGTGCAAATGAGGTATAACCGTATCAAGCAGCAACAGGAAAAGTATACCAATCCAGAACCCCACAAATGCAGGAAGGAACGCCAACTTATTTAAATGATCCGACTGCTCCATAGCTGGAACAAGCAGGCTCCAGATAGAAGCGGCAACCATAACTCCCGCAGCAAAGCCCGTCAGAGCTCTCTCAACCTGCCTATTCATCTTACTTTTCATAAGGAAGACACAGGCTGAACCGAGTGACGTTCCCAGAAAAGGAACCATTAATCCAATTAATATACTACTATTCATAACCACTCCCTTGATAAATGATATAATATTTTAATCATGGTTAGATATAACTAACTTATCTATAAAATAATACCACCCAACATCATTTGTCAAGTGGTATTAATATCATTCTTAACTTCCAGTAATTTTACCACTCAAAGGACAACATAGTTATAGCCGAGACTGAAGTACATGTCTCGGCTATTGTTTATTTTATGTTAGAACATAAGCATTCCAATAGATAGGAAAGATTAGCCACAAGTAGCGTATTTATTCATCATCAGATTCTCCGCCTTTAATGAATGCCATAATCTCCTCATAAGAATGAGGACTCTTGATCACAGCTTCTAAGATTTCCTCTTTCCTTGCTTCGTTTCGTAGTTTAATCAACTCCGCAAGATTTTCTTTCTCTGTTTCATACTTGGTTTTCGCCTTCTCAAGTACAGCTTTCTGTTGCTCAATCTTTATATCCAAAGTAGTTGTTGAAATCTTCCTTTTTCTTCTTGCCATTGTGTCTCCTCCTATATCTTCACCTTAAGAATTCGTGGATTCAATTCATCACTGATCTGCTGTGCCTTTCTTTTAATGTAATTAGCATCGATTCCAAATGCTTTTAGAATCGTCTTCTGTGTTGCCGTAACCGCATGATCCAAACGATATATACCATCAGCCTGCCTGATCATCTCTATCTTTTCAAGTTCTCTTAGCGATGCTGGTACATTCATGTAATTCGGTCGTTCAATCATTTCCTCCTCTGCGTCTTTAAGCTTTGTGTATATACGATTTCTGACGATCAAAGCAACAAATGCAATAAGCATCTTACCTTCAAGTGATTCGCCGTTATATACTCTAAGACTGCGATTCCCAAGAAAACTTTTATCTGCTTTAAACAGTTTCTCTGAAGCATCTCTGCTTTTATAAAGCTCAAGTGCCTCTTTTGCTGACATTTCCTCGGATGTAATAATACAGAAGTATCCACAAAGTTTTAGTTCTTCTTCTATAACAGCCGACTTTTCTATACCACAGACAAAGCATTGATCCTCTTTGCCTTCATGATAGTATTCAAGGCTAAAATACTTCTCATAGGTCTTGTCGATGACCACGGCCTGTCCTTCTGCCTTTCTCAGGTATGCAGAGATCCTATCTATCTTTTCTTCTAATGCCTCACGCTCTGCCGCAGCTTTGGCATAGCTGTAATAAATGTGTACATATCGGTCTTTCTCATCCGAATAGAATACCGGTTTCTTTATTGTTGTTCCGTTAACCTGAAAACGCCGTATAGTACACTGACGCTTTTCCTCAAAAGATCCCTGAACTTCATGTATCGAATCATTGACAAATGATTTCATACCTTTGACCATGATCACGAAATCATATCCACACTTATCCATGTATCGAATATTTTCTCTGCTAAAATATCCACGGTCTAGAATAAACCCTGCATTTTTATATCCATATGCAACCGCTTTATTCAGCATCAATTGAAGTTGTGATATGTCCACGATACTTCCGGGATATGTTTCATAGAATAACGGTTCTCTGTTATTACAGTCGTAAGCTATGGAATAATTAAATATAGGCAATCCCTTGTCTTCTTTGGCATGACCGTATTCAACTAATTCAATGTCACCGGCTTGACTATTCTTATTGGTTGAATCATAAGAAATATATATCTTGTCTTTTTTCTTCTTGATTCTGTTCCACTCGTTTTGAAACTCCACACTATCCTCAACAGAAATCTCGCTAATAAACTTTGAAATCGTAGAATCGCTGTAAATCTTATAATCCGGTGTAAACAAAGGATGATTGTAAGCATAATCAGGATAATACTGACCAGCGTTGTTTTCAGTAGTCAGATAATAGGTGGCAAGATCAAGGAAAAGACCTTTTCCGCGATCATCGTTATAGATAGAACCGATTATCCTATCAAGCATACACTCTGTCATGATCTTATCGACCACAAGAAATGCACCTATACGAAGACAACTGCTTCGATTATCGCGACCTTGATCTTTAGGAATCTCAGCATCTGGAAAGTAGGTAAGGAAGTTGGGATTCGGATACATCATCGTAGGATCATCGTCACATTTTTTTCCTATAGTTGTCCGCTTGGGAATGTTGTACTTCTTATCTGGTTTATACACGCGATCATACTCATAGTTAATATACACGACACCTTTTATGGTTCGCTCATAAATCTTCCCTTTTACTTCGGGGATTTTGACCTTGAAATCATAGTACATAGATAGATTCCTTTCTTCTGATAGAGTATGTATACCTACTCAATTATTATATCAAGAAAAACCCGAAAAATCAAGCAAAAAATAGATTTTTCGGGCTTGTTTTGCCACTTTTTATTGTTGAGTGTTAATTATTGCTGGAAGTTAAGAATCATTTTTCTATTGCTTTCTTTATATCTTCAACCATTTCATAAACTTGCTTTTCTTCTGCTGTACCCTCATTTTACTTACTCATTATTACCGTATGCATCCAATCTACGTATTCTCTATATATCGAAAGACTCAATTAATTCATTATCACTGAAAATAAATAGTTTGTCTCCACATATCTCAACATATATACTATCGACTTCAGGAATCTCACCCAATTCTTTTGTATATTCGTATCCATTTAAAGTCGACTCTATTACTTTATTATTAGATAAAGTATATAGCTTCCTTTTTTCAACAGATATTCCTATAATCTGTTCCTCAGAAGGAGTCATAGTATTAAGATTATATAATTTACCAGTTTTAAAATCATATCTGTATAAAGTCTCAGATTTCTTCATATCATATGAATAATTAACCTTCTCAGATCCAGCTCCTTGTACAGAGATAATATATATACTGTACTCATCCCAAGAAAGTAAACTTTGATCTGTTTCATTACCATCAGGTAATTTAATATATGTAAGATCTGCGATAGGTAAATCATCTGTAGAATACATCTTATCACCATTCTTTACAATATTCGCTCCATCAAGTTTAAAATTTATTATTTCATCGTTATTCTTTATGTAACAAAGCCTTGCATCACTTTGAAAATTTTTCTTTAGATAGACAAACTTATAATTATCTATTTCCACTTCTCTAACAAGTGTATCAGTATTATCTGACTCTAAATTATTTTCTATATTCCCTAATTCATCAATCTTTCCTTCTACAATCTTAGCTATCTCATTATTATTTTCTCCATATATTACTAATAATTCTTCTTCAAACTTTATTAATGTGATTTTATCTGAAGATAATAATACCTCTTCCTCTTGATTCCCTCTCTCTTGATTAATCCTAATCAGCTTATTTTCCTCTTCGTTTGATTCTATATAATATATATACTTAGAATCCAGCGCTATGTCACCAAGATTAGTATTCTCATCAATATATTTAATTGAATGATCATTTAAATATATAATATGATCTGAATAATATACATAATTACCATCAAAGGTATCAACAGAAAAACTCTTTGCTGTTTTCATTCCAATATTATCAATATCTATTTTTATTGTTTTACTTACCTCAGGATATACTACATCCTTATATTTTCCTTTTTCATAATCGGACATAGTCTTCTTTATTGCTTCTTCCATTTGTTCTGGTGTTGCGTTATAACTTATTGTTCCTTCTCCATATATAAGTGTTAAATAACTATTAACGTATGACTCAAATGTATCTACAGAATTACCTTCATAATTCTCATTTGGTTTAGATTTTCCACCAATTCCTGATACTATATAGCAGAAATTCGATAAATTCTTGCTATCTCCATCCAAATATTCCTGATAGTATTGCTTAACATCGTCTGTAGTTATTGCTTCCTCTCCTGTGTATCCCATCACTCCATTAAAATAGGCTACTCTCATCATTAATTCATTATCATTAAATTCTATTTCCCTATTCTCCATATCTCCTGAATATACGAGTTCATCTCCACCTTGACCTAATTTAGATAAATACCATGCATGATCAACTCTAGCTAAATACTCTTCATGCTTACGATTCTCTTCATCCACTCTGTGTTTTATTATTGCTATACTTCCTGATATTGCTAAAACAATTAACACAGCGATTAGTATTTTTATTTTCTTACTCATAAACCTTCTTATTCCTTTATTCATGATTTTTAATGATCATCATCTAGCTCAGGTAATGAATCTCTTAATTCCCGTAGCTCATCAAGTGATGAATCTATTAATTCCTGATTTCTATTTTTTTTATAATTTTCGATTATTTTCTTTATATCTTCAACCATTTCATAAACTTGCTTTTCTTTTACTGTACTCCCCTCAGTATTATCATATTGCATACCAAATACTGAATTATCATACATTCTGATTTTTATAATACTTTTTGAGTTATCATCTGATACTTTATTTTTTATATTGTAAAATTGATACTCTTTCAAAATATCCTTTATTGAATCTCTTACGCTATCATCAATTATCCATGCTTTATCTTCCTTAACAATATCATGATCAGAAATAGATTCATCAAAAGAAAAACATAAATCTATTTGAAAGTCTATAATTATGCTTTTACAGTTATTTTCGATGTCACCCGAATCAGTTTCCTCAATAGTTATCACTTCAATATTTTCAATATCTCTATCCTTAAAACTCTCTGTTGACACATTAAAGGAACTATATTTTAAAACATGTAAAGCGTATTCTATCCCAGAATTAATTTCTTCATCTGAAGCTTGATTCCGTGCGTTCTTATTACCCAATTTATATTTTATATATCTATATACTATATTTTTAAATCTTTCTAATCCATATTCCTCTAAAACAGGATCAACATAATCGAAATCAATTTCTCTATAATTTACTGCATAATAACTTTCTAAATATTCATTATATTTTTTAAAACTTTTACTATTAGGATTATCTTCATTTATAAATGTATAAAACTCTTTTTCCAGTTTTTTATAATCATAATCCAAATTGTATGTAGCATTATAATATGCAACACTAATCTTTAAATCATTCTCATCTTCTATCTTCATATCATGAAAAGCTTCTTCATTATAAGTACATTTCGTTATGTCTATATCACAATTATAAAAATTAACTCCAAGAATTTTTGCATAACTCTGTACACTACATAGATAAAATCTTTTTTTCGCTAAGTATGATTTATTATACTTATATATTACAGTAAGAGATAATAATATAAAAATTATTATTGATAAACATAGTACTTTTTTCTTCAATCTGATGTACCCTCATTTTCGTAAGATTCTTTTAATTTGCTTAAAGCTTTTTCAATTTGTTCATCTGTTGCTTGTTCATATGAATCAATATATTTATCTGGTTCTAATGATTATCATCTAGCTTAGGTGATGAATCTATGAATTCCTGTAGCTCAGGTGATGGATCTATTAATTCCTGAAATTCTTTTTTCATATCATCTTTCTCTAGAGGTGAATCTACTACATCCCTATATTTCCCTGTTTCATATTCTGACATCGTTTTCTTTATTGCTTCTTCCATTTGTTCTGGCGTTGCATCATAAGAGGTTGTGTTATCTAAATTATTATTCACAATAGCTATAAACTTATTTATAGAATTTCCATCATAGTTTTCATTATATGAGCAATCATCCTCAGCACCTGTTATTACATTACAAAAATAAACTATATTTGTACTATCTCCATCTATATACTCTTGATAATAACGCTTTAAGTCATCCGTCGTTATAACATCTTTTCCAGTATTGCCCAAAACACCATTATAATAGGCTGCTCGCATCATTAACTCGTTTTCATTAAATCTTACCCTCTTATCTTTCATATCACCTGAATATATCTCTTCATCCTTGCATAAACCTAATGCTTGTAGATACATTGTATGATTGATTCTATCTATATACTCTTCTTGCTTTCGATTCTCCACATCAATCTTATGTTTTATTATTGCTATATTTCCTGATATTGCTAAAACAATTAACACAGCAATTAATAATTTCGTTTTCTTACTCATAAACCTTCTTATTCCGTTATTCATGATTTCTAATGATTATCATCTAGCTCAGGTGATGGATCTATTAAATCCTGAAATTCTTTTTTCATATCATCTTGCTCAGGAGGTGAATCGACTGCATCCCTATATTTTCCTGTTTCATATTCTGACATCGTTTTCTTTATTGCTTCTTCCAGTTGTTCTGGTGTTGCTGTAGTTGATGTTATACCATCATCAAGTGATTTATTAATTCTTATTTCAAATTCATCTACTGAAACTCCTTCATAATTCTTATTTGGAGTATTGTTTCCTCTATTACCTGATACTATATTGGAAAAGAATTCTATATTCGTTTTATCTCCATCTAGATATTCCTGATAATATTTTTTTACATCATCTGTTGTTATAGCCTCTTCTTGTGTGTACCCCATCACGCCATTGAAATAGGCTACTCGCATCATTAATATATTTTCATCGAACTCTACCTTTTTATTCATTTCTCCAGAATATATAAGTTCATCTTCATATAGACCTAATGAATGCAAATAACCCGTATATTCTATTCGCTCTTGTTCTTCTTCTATCTTTCTATTTTTATCATCTACCCTGTGTTTTATTATTGCTATATTTCCTGATATTGCTAAAACAATTAACACAGCAATTAGTATTTTTGTTTTCTTACTCATTAACCTTCTTATCCCTTTTTTATGATAATTATTTAATCTAGAAACATAATAACAGTCTCCCCTTAGGAGACTGTTATCAATTAATCCATATCTTCACTAATCAGCATATTCTTTCCATGCTGTTTTCCGTAGTACATTCTCTTATCTGCAGCCTTGATGATTTCCTCTGGTGTTTTATACTTCTTGCTGTACTTTTCAAGTCCTATGGTTATAGTGACAAAGATTTGCTTATTGAAGAATGCTGTTGGGATAGTCTCGATGCTCTTCCTTAGTGCTTCGAGTCGTTCCTTAGCTGTCTCCATATTGTAACCCTTCATGAGGATTACTATCTCTTCACCACCCCATCTACAGATATCGCAGTCATGCATCTCTTTTCTCATAAGGGTTGTAATATGTCTTAGTACTTCGTCTCCAGCCTCATGACCATATGAATCATTTATAACCTTAAAATCATCGATATCTATAAATGCAACGCAGAACTCTTCCGAACTTGTTCCCTTTATCATAGGTTCTATCAGTGGAAGAAATCCTCGTCTATTGAGCAGTGTTGTAAGCACATCCTCATGTGCATCTACCGAGAGCTGCTTATTCTTCTCTTCTAGGTTTACTATTTCTCTCTCATTTGCATAGATATAGATTGTGTTATAAAAGATAGTTGAGAATATCATCACAAATGAGGAAAAGATAACTAGAAGCAGTCTTGTATCAGGAGTTAATTCATAGATAGGTTCTCTTTTTGTAAATATCACATATAGAACCACAAAGACTGCGAAGTTAATCGCAAGCATCAGAACTATAGACCATCTTCTAGCTCCTTTAAAAAGGAAGCATCCAAAATAAATGATGATTGGAACTATAGAGAAGAGGAAGCAGTACGTTCCACACTTTAGACCTATATAATACGTTGAAAAGATGGTGTATACCGTAACTTCAACGATTATACTTATATACACAGGCATTACACGACCGAACTTACATGAGATAAGTCCTATAACATATATGATTACACTAGCAACATTGAATCTAACTAATGGATGCACTCCGGCAACGCTAAAGATTACCAGCAGAGTTACATGTACAAGACACATGACTCCGACGGTAAAGATAATACCGTTATGTATTAAGAAATGCATTATTTTTCTAACTACGTTCATATATTCCTATTAACTAATGCTGCCTACTTAACCAACATTTCTTACTATTCCAACAGATACATACTTATCAAAGAGAGCCTTAAGATCACTGCCTTCTTCAAACTCTTTGACCTCACGGCCATTTATCTTGTAGCGCTTTCCCTCAGACTCCAGTTCCTCGACAACCTTATAAGTGTCATCAAAAAACTTTCCCTCTGACACAACTCTGTCACGAAGAATACCTTTACATTCTGACAGAGGACAATCAGGAAAGTTAACATTCCATATCTGTCCAAACCCTAATCTTTTATCTATTATCTCATCTAGAATCTCTCTGATATAGAAATCTGTAACCTCGTGTATTCCTTTGAAACCTTCTGAGATTGCTATAGCCTGATATCCCTGAAATGCTGCCTCAAATGCAGCTCCACAGGTTCCTGAATACTGTACATCCGTCGCAGCATTGAATCCAAGATTGATTCCTGATAATACTACGTCTGGCTTATATGGCATTACCGCAAGGCTTCCAACTCTGACACAATCTCCTGGAGTGGTGCTGCAGCTATACGCCTTCACTCCCTCTACTCCAAGATCATATGGATAAATGTCAATTGTCCCATGTACTGTTATCGAATGTGAGTATGCACTTCTCTGATCATCAGGTGCAACTACCCACACCTCGCCGTAGTCCTTAGCTACGTTCACTAGTCGAAGAAGACCTTCCGACTTTATTCCATCATCATTTGTTATCAGTATCTTTCTCATATATTTAAGCTACAAGTTCTTATATTAACCTTAGTTTTCAACACCTATATCAACAATTACTCCTGGATCTGCAAGGAAGAACCACTTTCCTCCTGATTTGTAACAGTATCTTGTGATTGTTCCAGAGCTTGATGCCTGTCCATCAAATACAGTATCAACTGTAAAATTCACCTGCTTTATCTTACTTATCTTCTGGTCAAATCCATATCTTACTGAGAGACTGCTTTCCATCTTATCAGCAAACTCATCATCAAGACTCTCCATGGAAACAACCTTTACATTACTGTAAGTTGCACCTGACTGCATCGACAGTGCATTACTTATCTCACTATCTACATTAACAGAGTCTCTCCATCTTGTTGTATAGCAGCTTTTTTTATAAAGCCTTGAATCCTCATTTGAAACTGCAGAAAAATAATTACTTACAGCCTTATCAGGACTTGTATATCCAGGCATTAATGCTATCCAGCCATATGCAAATGCACCTGCAACAAGAAGCACTACTATAACAACTATAGTAATAACAATATTTTTTCCATTCTTTTTTTTTGATGATGCCATATTTCTTCTTTACACCCCAATTAATCTTTCGTCTATCACTTTAGAGACTTTCGAAGAAACTCTCTGCCGCTGTTTCATATAGATTGTTGCCCTCTGTATCTATGATAACAACTACAGGAAGGTCTTCTACTGTCAGCTTTCTTATAGCTTCTGTTCCGAGATCGTCATATGCTATAACTTCAGACTGAATGATTCTCTTAGAGAGAAGAGCACCAAGTCCTCCGATTGCAGCCATATAAACAGCGCCGTTTTCTTTAATTGCACTTACAACTTCAGGGCTTCTCTTTCCCTTTCCGATCATTCCCTTAAGACCTTTACTCAGAAGAAGTGGTGTATATTTATCCATTCTGCTTGAAGTTGTTGGTCCTGCAGAACCTATGACCTGACCAGGCTTTGCTGGTGTTGGTCCAAGATAATATACAAATGATCCTTCGATATCATATGGGAGTTTGCCGCCCTCATTTAATGTATCATACATTCTCTTATGAGCAGCATCTCTTGCTGTATATATAGTTCCTGTGAGGTAGAGCATATCGCCAGCGCGGAGGCTAGTTATATCCTCATCCGACATAGGGACGGTTAGTTTCTTTTCCATACTATTTCCTCTATGATTTTATAGAATTACTGTGCTATGTCTATCAACATGACAACACATGTTTACGGCTACTGGGAGGCCTGCAATATGGGTTGCGTATGTTTCAATATTTACTGACAGGGCTGTGGTGTCTCCTCCTAGTCCTGCTGGTCCTATTCCCAGTGAATTGATAGTTTCGAGAAGTTCTGTCTCAAGCTCTGCTATGTGTGGAAGTGGATTATGACTTCCTGGTTCTCTGGTAAGTGCCTTCTTTGCTAGCTTTGCAACTAGCTCGAAATCTCCACCGATTCCAACTCCTATTACAAATGGCGGACATGCATTTGGTCCAGCACTTTTAGCAGCATCGATTACAACCTGCTTTACTCCCTCTACTCCATCAGCTGGCTTAAGCATAACGAGCTTACTCATGTTCTCGCTTCCGAAGCCCTTTGGAGTGATAGTAATCTTCAGGTTGTCACCAGGTACTATATCATAGTGAATTATAGCAGGTGTATTATCCTTGGTATTCTCTCTAATAAGTGGATCTGATACAACGGACTTTCTTAGATAGCCCTCTGTATATCCATATCTTACACCTTCATTTATTGCCTCGGTCAGGTCACCATCTACGATATGAACTTCTTGTCCTAACTCAACAAAGAATACCGCCATGCCAGTATCCTGGCATATCGGTATCCCATCTTCTTTTGCTATATTCATATTTTCCTGCAGCTGTCCAAGTACAGATCTGGCGAGTTCTCCCCTCTCCTTCTCCTTTGCTGCAGCAATACACTGCTCCATCTCAGGGCTCAGCTGTAGATTCGCATCAACACACAGTTTTGCGACTTCTTTTTTTATATCATTTACGCTTATTTCTCTCATAATTATTCTATTCCCTTAATCTAGTATATTGTTGAAGTAAATACTAGGTTAAGAAATCATCCTTTGCACCTCTACCATGTCTTCTATATAGTCTGTAGTTATTGATCTTTACAGCTACATAGAACACAAAGAGAATAACTACTACAACGGCCAGCCAGTAGGCTACACCGATAAGTATATTCTCTATGGTTCCAGTATTGGATAGAGAGTTTATATTTTCTCTGAATTCTTCCATATCAATCCTCTATTCCGTGATTCTTCTTTACTCTTCAGAATCTGACGCATTATCCTCTGCAGCCTCATCCTTAGACTCTGACTTATCACCAGTTTCTACAGCATCTGCATCTACAGTCTCTCCATCTACTGTTTCTGCCTTATCTGACTGACGTACCTTTGCGATAGTCTTAACAGTCTCGTCACCCTTAAGATTAATGAGCTTAACACCTGAAGTAATTCTTCCATATGTTGATATCTCATCACATCTCAGCTGTATGATAATACCTTCAGTTGTTATAAGCATTACTTCGTGATCATCATTTACTGCCTTAACGCCTACAACACGTCCAGTCTTCTCTGTAACCTTGTAGCACTTGAGACCCTTACCACCACGGTGCTGAAGTGTGAACTCATCGATGTTAGTACGTTTACCCATACCCTTCTCAGTAACGATAAGAAGCTTATCACCCTGAGTATTCATCTGCATTCCGACTACTTCATCTTCATGATCGAGGTTCATACCTCTTACACCCATAGATGCACGGCCTGTGCTTCTGATATCTGTATCTCTGAATCTGATACACATACCATTCTTAGATACCATAAAGATATCTCTTGTATCATCAGTAGTCTTAACCTCTATCAGCTCATCATCATCCTTGATAGTGATACCGATAAGACCATTCTTTCTGATATTCTTATAATCCATCTGTGGTGACTTCTTGATCATACCTGACTTTGTCACCATGATGAAGTACTTATTCTCTGAGAAATCTCTTATAGGAACAACTGCCTGTACGTGCTCTCCACCATCCAGCTGCAGAAGGTTGACCATAGCAACACCTCTAGCTGTACGTCCAGCTTCTGGAATCTGATATGTACGAAGCTTGAATACACGTCCCTTGTTAGTAAAGAATAAAATGTAATTAAGAGTTGTAGTCATCAGAAGATCTTCGATGAAGTCATCTTCTACTGTCTGTATACCCTTGATACCCTTACCACCTCTGTTCTGTGAATGGAAGTTATCAACTGACATTCTCTTAATATATCCGAAATGAGTCATAGTAAGAACCGCTGGCTCATCGTCTATCAGATCTTCATCTGTGAAGTCTCCAACTGCCTGACCGATGCGAGTTCTTCTATCGTCGCCATACTTGTCAGCGATTTCCTGCATTTCTTCCTTGATAACTGTAAGAAGCATCTTCTCATCAGCAAGGATACTTCTGAGATATGCTATTCTCTCCTGAAGCTCCTTATATTCTGCCTCCAGCTTATCTCTTTCGAGACCTGTGAGTGCACGAAGTCTCATGTCCACGATAGCCTGTGCCTGAGCATCTGTCAGGTTAAAGCGAGCCATTAACTTCTCTTTAGCTTCATTTACATTAGCCGCACCACGGATTATCTTGATAACCTCATCAATATTATCGATAGCTACAAGTAATCCCTCTACGATATGTGCACGCTTCTCAGCTGCAGCAAGTTCAAACTTAGTTCTTCTTGTAACTACATCTTCCTGATGCTTGATGTAATACTTAAGCATGTCAATAAGTGGAAGAACCTTAGGCTGGTTATTAACTAGTGCAAGCATATTTACGCCAAATGTATCTTCCAGCTGTGTATGCTTATATAAGTTATTCAGAAGTAGATTAGCATTTACATCGTGACGAAGCTCGATAACTATACGCATTCCTTCACGAGAAGACTCATCTCTAAGGTCTGTGATACCATCTACTTTCTTATTCTTTGCAAGATCAGCAATCTTCTGTATAAGAAGTGCCTTGTTAACCATATATGGAAGCTCTGTGATAACGATTCTCTGCTTACCCTTAGCCATAGGCTCTATATCAGATATAGCACGAACTCTTATCTTACCGCGACCAGTTCTATATGCATCCTCGATACCCTTTCGACCAAGGATTTCTGCACCTGTAGGGAAGTCAGGACCTTTAACGATATCCATAACTTCTTCGATATCTGTCTCTCTATCTTCCTCAACTCTGTTATCTATGATCTTAATGGCAGCCTCTATAACCTCACGTAAATTATGAGGTGGAATATTTGTTGCCATACCAACTGCGATACCAGAAGTACCATTTACAAGAAGGTTAGGATAACGTGATGGAAGAACTACTGGTTCCTTCTCTGTCTCATCGAAGTTAGGAATAAAATCAACAGTATCCTTGTTGATATCTGCTAAGAGCTCCATGGAAATCTTAGTAAGACGTGCCTCTGTGTATCGCATAGCAGCAGCGCCATCACCATCCATAGAACCAAAGTTTCCGTGACCATCAACAAGTGGATATCTAGTATTCCACTCCTGAGCCAGCTTAACTAACGCATCGTAGATTGAGCTATCACCATGTGGATGATATTTACCCATAGTATCACCGACGATACGGGCACACTTACGATGTGGCTTATCAGGACCATTATTCAGCTCTATCATAGAGTAGAGAATTCTTCTCTGAACTGGCTTCAGACCATCTCTAACATCTGGCAAAGCACGAGATGCTATAACGGACATCGCATAGTCTATATAGGAATTCTCCATAGTCTTTTTAAGATCAACCTCTTTCACATCATCATGAGGCTTATCAAATATGTTGTCGTCTGACATTCTCTTTCCCCTTTATCTTTTATTCACAGATTAAAACTTTCACCCATCTAAACCTATGAATATTAATCTATATATCAAGGTTTTTAACGAACTTCGCATTTTCTTCAATGAATCTCTTACGTGGCTCTACATCATCACCCATCAGGACGTTAAATGTAAGATCTACCTCTGATTCATCTTCGCCATCCATAGAAACTCTGAGCAGAACTCTCTTCTCTGGATCCATAGTTGTATCCCAGAGCTGATCAGCATCCATCTCACCAAGTCCCTTATAACGCTGAACTTTATTGTTCTGGTCACGTCCTACTTCATCGATTATAGAAGCAAGTTCTTCATCACTGTATGCATACCAGAACTTCTTGTTCTTCTCAAGTCTATAGAGTGGTGGCTGTGCCAGATATACATGACCTTGACGTATAAGATCAGGCATAAATCTATAGAAAAATGTTAGAAGTAGTGTTGCTATATGAGCACCATCTACGTCGGCATCCGTCATGATGATAATCTTGTCATAACGAAGCTTCTCTATATCAAAGTTTTCATGAATACCAGTACCAAATGCTGTGATCATCGCCTGGATTTCTTTGTTCTCCATGATGTGATCGATACGGGCTTTCTCAACATTTAGAATCTTACCACGAAGTGGAAGTATAGCCTGAGTTGCTCTGTTACGAGCTGTCTTTGCAGAACCGCCGGCAGAATCTCCCTCGACTATATATATCTCGCAGTTCTTTGGATTCTTATCTGAACAATCTGCAAGTTTTCCAGGAAGTGACATACCGTCTGACAGATAACTCTTACGTGAAGCATCTCTAGCTTTACGAGCTGCTATACGTGCACGCTGTGCATTTACAGCCTTCTCAACTATAGCTTTTGCAACAGATGGATTCTGCTCAAGGAAGATAACAAGCTGTTCATTCATAAGAGATTCAACAGCTGTTCTGGCTGGAGCATTTCCAAGCTTCTGCTTTGTCTGACCTTCGAACTGAGGATCCTCTATCTTTACACTTATGATAGCTGTAAGTCCTTCACGAAGATCTTCACCAGAGAGGTTATCGTCCTTCTCTTTGAGAAGCTTATTGTTTCTTGCATAGTCATTGAAGACCTTAGTCATAGCTGATCTAAATCCTGTCAGGTGCATACCACCTTCAGGAGTTATGATATTATTAACGAAACTATAAACCATCTCGTTATATGCATTGTTATGCTGAAGTGCAACCTCTACATAGATATTATCTCTTACGCCTTCGCAGTAGATAACCTTGTCATAGATTACAGTCTTATGCCTGTTGAGATAAGTAACGAACTCTTTAATACCACCTTCATAGTGGAAAGTCTCTGACTTTGGTTCCCACTTCTCACTTCTCTCAGCGAAGTCTTCGTCTGATTCTTCCTCACCCTTAACTGGTGGACGAAGATCTGTAAGAGATATTCTAAGTCCTTTAGTAAGAAATGCAGTCTCACGCAGTCTTACTCTAAGTGTATCATAGTCATATATTACATCATCGAAGATAGTAGCATCTGGCTTAAATGTTACCTTTGTTCCTGTATAATCTGGAGTTTCTGTATCGCCGATTACCTTAAGGTCGTAGCATATATTTCCTCTCTCATATCTCTGCTTATATACCTTACCATCTCGAGATACTTCAACCTCAAGCCAGTCAGACAGAGCATTAACAACTGAGGATCCAACACCATGAAGACCACCAGATACCTTATATCCTCCACCACCGAACTTTCCTCCGGCATGAAGTACTGTAAATACAACTTCTACAGCTGGACGTCCTGTCTTTTCCTGAATACCTACAGGAATACCACGTCCATCATCGATTACAGTTATAGAATTATCCTCATTGATGAAAACCTGAATATTCTTACAGAATCCAGCAAGTGCTTCATCAACAGAGTTATCAACTATCTCATATACCAGATGGTGAAGTCCTCTTGTTGAAGTACTACCGATATACATACCAGGCCTTTTTCTAACAGCCTCTAATCCTTCTAGAATCTGGATCTGGTCAGCACCATATTCATTTGATACCTCATATCCTTCTTCTAAAGACACATCAGGTTTATTTAATGATTCACTCATTATATTCTCCTTTTACCGGTTCTTTGTTTACTTAGTTATCTCTAAATGATATCTAAACTATCTTTCCATTAGATATCTTATATATCTTATCTACATTTATCCTCTGTTTTATAAAGTCATCATATCCAGTACAGGTTATAATTGTCTGAATATTACTGATTCGACTAAGAAGTGATTCTCTTCTCTTAGAATCAAGCTCTGACATTACATCATCCAGAAGTAATATTGGATTATCATTTATGATATCCTTCACAAGTTCTATCTCAGCTAACTTTAGAGATAGAGCTGCTGTTCGCTGTTGTCCCTGAGAACCATATACTCGGACGTCTATATCATTTATATATATTCCGAAGTCATCTCTATGTGGACCAGTCATAGTGACTGTATTCTTAATATCGATAGCTCTTTTATTCTTAAGAGTATCTTCGAAATCATCTATACTTACATTAGGTTCATATCTAAGTTCAAGCTTTTCATTACTTGAAGTTATAGAGCTATGTATTTCTTCGATTATCTCATTCATCATACTGATGAAGTTGCTTCGCTCTTTTATTATAGCTTTGCCTGCTTCAACCAGCTGAATGTCCCATATATCCAGAGTATCCTCTAGACTTCCACCTTCATCAGATGGTCCTCCATTATGGAAAGATATCTGCTTCAGAGTATTATTTCTCTGATCAAGTACCTTATTGTATGTGGAGAGATTTCTATAATACAGCCTGCTTAGCTGGCATATCTCCATATCCATAAATCTTCTTCTCTCACCTGGACCGTTCTTAACTATCGATAAGTCCTCTGGAGAAAACATTATAATGTTGATAAGTCCAAAGAGCTCAGTAGCTCTCTTGATTGGTATACCATCTATGGCTATACCTTTATTCCCAGTGCTCTTGATGTGGACATCTATTCTATGACCAACATCTCTCTTATTAACACCCAGTCTTATATAAGAATTATCCTGTCCAAATCTTATAATATCTTTCTCTTTAGACTTCTTATGAGATCTGGTAGTTGCAGCAAGGAATATAGATTCTAGTATATTGGTCTTACCTTGAGCATTATCACCATATAAGATATTGATTTTATCGCTAAATCTTATATCAAGAGCTTCATAATTTCTGAAGTCTTTTAATGCAAGTGATTCAACATACATTTTCTATTCTTCTACTTTCACTACGGTATCATTATATTCAAATGTATCGCCGCTATATAACTTCTTACCTCTTCTGGTATCTACTTCACCATTTACTTTTACGAGTCCATCATTTATGACTATCTTGGCTTCAACACCAGAACTAACCAGGCCAGCCTTCTTAAGTGCCTGGCCTAGTTTGATATATTCTTCGTCTTCTCTGATTTTAATAACTGTAGAATTCATTTTAATATGCGTCCGGATTAATATTTATTGGAAGTATGATATAAGTAAATGTTTCATCGTCGTCCTTTATAATACAAGGGCTCTTTGAATCATTCATATAGATATGAACTCTATCA
>Ga0256404_1001986_pt1 | contig 46806 bp, 46 predicted proteins | sample RumenRJG_01DNA_FD_185990 | JGI IMG/M metagenome (GOLD analysis project Ga0256404, IMG submission 185990) | Bovine rumen microbial communities from Lethbridge, Alberta, Canada - RJG_01 | ecosystem: Host-associated > Mammals > Digestive system > Stomach > Rumen | place: Canada: Alberta | collected... | reverse complement strand
CCTGTTCCCATCCCGAACACAGTAGTTAAGCCCTTCAGAGCCGATGATACTTGGTGGGAAGCTGCCTGGGAAAGTAGGACGCAGCCGGTTCGAAAAGGCACCTGCAAAGGTGCTTTTTTCGTTATCTTTTCCTTTTTCCCTATTTATGGTATACTTATTTAGTTAAGGAGGGCTTATGTCCTATACCATAGCCAGATATGCATTATGGATCCTGCTCTGCATCCCAGTCATCGTGCTGGGCTTCGGTTTGTGCGGCGATCTTATGAACAGCATCCTGCAGGAGAGCCGAGAAAAGAAAGCGAAAAAAGACGCGAAAGCGGCAAACGACCAGCAGCGCAGAAGTTTTGAAGAAGAATACCGCAAGTCCAGAGACGGCGGTGTTTTATAGTGAGGAAACGATCTTTTGAAGGGTATTTTTATTACGTTCGAAGGGCCGGACGGCAGCGGTAAGACGACGCAGATCCGCCTTTTGGAACAGCATTGCAAGGAAAAGGGCTACGATGTCGTCCTTACGAGGGAACCCGGCGGAACGCCTATCTCGGAAGCGATCCGGAGTCTGCTGCTCGACCCGTCTCATAAGGAGATGGATGGGGTCACCGAGGCGCTGCTCTACGCCGCCTCCCGTGCCCAGCATGTGGCGGAAAAGATCAAACCGGCCCTGGCAAAGGGTTGCATCGTGCTGTGCGACCGGTTCATGGATTCTTCCATCGCCTATCAGGGGTACGCCCGCGGTCTGGGCGACGATGTGCGGGTCATCAACGAATTTGCCGTGCAGGGCACCCAGCCGGATATCACGTTCTTCATGGACCTGTCCGCTGCAGCGGGCAAAGCAAGAGTTGCGGCAGCCAGAGATATGGACCGGCTGGAGCAGGAAGACCTGTCGTTCCACAATGCGGTCTACGAAGGCTATCTGCAGCTGAAAGAGATCTATTCCCAGCGTTACGTCTGCATCGATGCATCCCGGAGCATCGAGCAGATCGCAGAAGAGATCCGGGACCGGTTCGACAACTATGTCCTTTGCAGAAACGAACAAGAATAGAGCCGTGGCGCAGCAGCTGCGTTCTCTTCTGAACAGCGGTCGGCTGGTCCACGCGTTTCTGTTCGTCGGAACGAAAGAGGAGCGGCTCCAGACCGGAAGAGCGCTGGCCCGTGCCATCCTCTGTGTGCAGCCTGTGCAGGGAGACGCCTGCGGAGACTGTCCGTCCTGCCGGAAGTTCGATCACGGAAATCACGAGGACTTTCTGTATCTGGACCTGGAGACCGCGCCCGGCAGCGCGAAGACGCAGATCGGCGTGGATGCCGTCGAGCATCTGCAGGAACAGCTGAAGCTGAAGCCTTTCGGCAAACGGCACGTCGTGCTCATCGAAGAAGCGCATCTTTTGAACACGGCGGCGCAGAACAAACTGCTGAAGACGCTGGAAGAGCCTGCGGGCGATTCGGTGCTCATCCTGCTGGCGGAAAAGAAGGACGCGCTGCTTCCGACTGTCGTGTCCCGGTGCAGCACGTACTATCTGGAAGACGGCGGATTCGAACCGGATGCGGAGATCCTGACGGCCGTACGGAATTTCTTTGTGTTGTTTGCAGAAAAGTCGCTGTTTTACCGTAAGCGGGATTGTGTAAAGTCTATCCTGGAAGACAAAAACGATCCCCGTGGGAAAGCGCTCAGCTTTCTGCAGACGCTGGAATCGGTGTTGAGAGACGCGCTGTTATGCCCCTACGGGGCCCAGATCTCGCCACTGTGCGCCGATTGGCCTGCTTTTGAGGAGTTATGTGCCAAGGTGGACAAACAGGCCTCAGAACGCGCGATTTCCGCTGTGGAGCAGGCGATCCGCTCGATACGGGCCGGCTATAATACAGGTTATACGATCAAGAAACTTTGTCTTGACTTGACATAATATTTTGGAGGAAACAATGGTAAAAGTTGCGGGCGTGCGATTCAAAGCCGCCGGTAAGGTATATTTTTTTGACCCGGCAGAACTGGAACTGTTTGCCGGGGACAACGTCATCGTGGAGACAGCCCGGGGTGTCGAATACGGAACGCTTTCCGCCGATCTCATGGAAGTGGAGGAAGAGGAGATCGTCGCACCGTTAAAGCCGATCCTGCGTAAGGCGGATGAGAACGATGCGAAGCGCCACGAGGAAAATCTTAAGAAAAAAGACAGAGCGCTGCAGCTCTGCCAGGAGAAGATCGACAAACACGGTCTGGAGATGAAACTGGTGGACGTGGAATACACATTCGACAACTCCAAGGTCATTTTCTATTTTACAGCGGACGGCCGCGTAGACTTCCGCGAACTGGTCAAGGACCTGGCAGGCGTATTCAAGATGCGTATCGAACTGCGCCAGATCGGCGTGCGGGACGAGACCAAGATGATGGGCGGCATCGGTTCCTGCGGCAGAGAACTGTGCTGCCACGCCTGGCTGCCGGATTTCGAACCGGTCTCCATCAAGATGGCGAAGGTGCAGAATCTCTCCCTCAATCCCATCAAGATCTCCGGCATCTGCGGACGCCTGATGTGCTGCCTGCAGTACGAAAACGAGACGTATTGCCACCTGAAGAAGGGCATGCCGGACGTAGGTGAGCGCATCACGACCCGGGACGGCAAAGCCGTGGTGACCGACGTCAACATCCTGGAGAACAAGATCAAGACGAGACTCATCCTGGAAGAGAAGACGGAGGATAAGCCGGAAAAACTCTCCACCGAGTATTACATCTACGGCAAGGAGGAGATCCAGCGGGCGCCGAACAAGCGCGGCCAGGACAAGAACTTCCCGAAAAAGGCGAAAAAGAAGGGCGGATTCGGCACGGACGCCGATATCGCCGCCATGTCCGAAGAAGAGTTGAAACAGCAGGCGGAACTGCTGGAACTGGAGTAATATGGCGATCCGCGAGGACGACACAGGATTCGGCGGACTCGTTCTGCTGCAGGATACGGAGACGTTTTCCTACGGCGTCGACGCGGTGCTGCTGGCCGATTACTGCAAGGCATTGCCCGGAGAGTCCGTGCTGGATCTAGGCAGCGGCAACGGCGCCGTTGCACTCATCGTATTGGGCAAATACGGTGTTGCTTCCGTTACCGGCATTGAGGTGCAGGAACGGATGACCCACCTGGCGCGGGAGACTGCAGCGCGTAACGGTCTGGAAGACAGGCTGCATTTTCTGCAGGGCGACGTGCTCGACATAGAGGCTCTCGTTCCCGCAGGGACGTTCGATGCGGTCACCTGCAACCCGCCTTACGCGGAAGCCGGCAGAGGACCTGTCTCCGGGAAGGAAGCGGCGTATATCGCCCGGCACGAAACGACAGCGTCGCTGCAGGATTTCGTAAGGGCCGGCGCCTATGCGCTGAAGCCGGGCGGCAGATTCGTCCTGGTGCACCGCCCGTCGCGGCTTCCGGATATCTTCGCATCGATGCGCAGCTGCGGACTGGAACCTAAACGGATGCGGCTGGTCGTACCGAAACCGGGGGCTGCGCCCAACATCGTGCTGGTGACCGCCACCAAGGGCGGTGGAAAAGAGCTTCTCATAGAGCCTGATCTTTGCGTACGCAAAGAGGACGGGTCGTACAGCGACGAACTGCAAAAGATCTATAACAGAATATAAAATGAACGGGGACGGTTCTTTGTCCCACTAGCACTCTAGTGGGACAAAGAACCGTCCCCGTTTACGTCTAATACTTTAATCTTCCACGCGCTCGATCTTGGCGCCCAGCGCCGTCAGTTTGTCATGGAATTTCTCGTAGCCTCTTTCGATATGATAGATCTCTGAGACCTCGGTCTTTCCCTTTGCAACCAGGCCTGCCAGCACCAGCGCTGCGCCCGCGCGCAGATCCGTGGAGATGACGTGCGCTCCGACCAGCTGATGCTTGTTGCCGGGTACGATCGCCGTTCTTCCTTCGACGCGGATGTTCGCGCCCATGCGCGACAGCTCTGCAGCGTGCATGAAGCGGTTCTCGAACACCGTCTCGATGACGGCGCTCGTTCCGTCTACCGTCGTGAGCAGCGCCATGAATAAAGCCTGCATGTCCGTGGGGAAACCGGGGTAGGGCAGCGTCTTGATATCCGTCGCTACCAGCTGGTTGAGATCGCCCCGCACCCGCAGCCCGTCGACTTCGTCGTTGACCGCTGCACCGCATTCCAGCAGCTTTGCGATGACGGGTCTTACGTGGTCGGGCACGCTGTTCTTGATGAGGACGTCGCCCCGGGTGATCGCTGCAGCGATCATGAACGTGCCGGTCTCGATCCGGTCCGGAATGACGGCGTGCCGCGTACCGTGCAGCGTTTCCACACCTTCGATGCGGATGGTATCCGTGCCGGCGCCCTTGATCTTCGCGCCCATCTTGTTGAGGAAGTTCGCCAGGTCGACGATCTCCGGTTCTTCCGCCGCGTTTTCGATGGTGGTCGTGCCTCTTGCCAGCGTCGCGGCCATCATGATGTTCTCTGTCGCGCCGACGCTGGGGAAGTCCAGATAGACCAGCGCGCCTTTCAGTCCATAGCGGGCGGACGCCTCTACGACGCCGTCTCCCGTGAGGATCTTTGCGCCCAGAAGGCGGAGCCCTTTATTATGCAGGTCGATGGGACGGTTGCCGATGGAACATCCGCCGGGGAGCGCGATGCTCGCGAAACCAGTCTTTGCCAGAAGCGGTCCCATTACGAAAATGGATGCGCGCATCTTTTTGACCAGTTCGTGGGGCACCTCGGATATGTTGCCTCTGCCGGGCTGCACAACGATCGTGTGGTTCTGCCAGTCTTCCGTAACGGTGGCTCCCAGCGATCTGAGGATCTCGCACATGACGTCCACGTCCAGAAGATGGGGTACGTCGTTGATCTCGCATACGCCGTCCGACAGGATCGTCGCCGCCATAATGGGCAAAACAGCGTTCTTGCTGCCGGAAATGGTGACTTCGCCGCGGAGCGGACCGCTTTGTTCTACGATATATTTAGCCAAAGTTATAAACCTCCGAAATTTTCCACTTTTATTATACTTGCAAACCCCCGTAAAAACAACACTTGCAAAGGATGCCCAAAAATTACATAATTACAGATAAAGAAAAGAGGTGGAAAAACGATGATCACGATTAGTATTCAGCAGCTCCTTATCTATATCCTGTTGGTGGTGGCGATCGTAGCCATCGCTGTCCTGATCGTAGTTTTTACGAAGCTTCTGCCTACGCTGAAGTCCCTTGCGAAGACGATGGAGAACGTTGAGGCGCTTTCTACGACGGCAAGAGAGGACCTGGACAGCGTGCAGGGCATCATTACGAACGTTTCCCGCTCCGTAACGGACGTTACCGGGGTGATCGCGAACAACAAGAGCAATCTGAAGGCTGCTACCAACCTGGTAAATGCAGCTGCCGGCCTTGCAAAACTTACCCGGAGCAAGACGAAAAAATAAACATCTGTGCATAAACTCTGCAAAAAATATTCAGATTTCCGTATATTATTGGTTGACAAAAATTGCTATTTTGCTATAATGGTATTTGAGGTAAAAGCAAAACTTAAATCTTGTGCGTAATCAAAAAGGGAGCAAAGGTACTATGAAAGCAACGGGAATCGTAAGAAAGTTGGATCAACTTGGAAGAATTGTCATCCCCAAGGAACTGAGAAATACATTCGACCTGGCCGAGGGCGATCCCATCGAGATCTTTGTAGAAGGTCACGATATCATTCTTCGCAAGTATCAGCCTGCCTGTATATTCTGCAATGACGCAACAGACGTTGTCCAGTTCGAAGGGAAGAACGTCTGCAGAAAGTGCCTCGGAAAGCTGAAGGATCTGTAGAGTAGACAAAATAAACGAACAACAAAGCCGTGTTTGAAGATCCAAACACGGCTTTTGCTTTTTTGTATAGATCTGTCCGGATCGTTTCCCGGGATCAGTACTTGCCTAAGCTGCTGGCCAGGGTCTTGTCCGGGTCATCGCCGAAGGCTTCGTCCTTGCCGGGCAGGATGGCGTTGAGCACGATGCCGACGATGGACGCTACCGCGATGCCGGAAAGGGAAACGCTTCCGATGTGGATGGCGCCGGCTTCGCTGTAGGAGATGCCGACGGCCAGGCCCAGGATGAGCGCCGCGATGATGACGTTTCTGCTCTCCTGGAAGTTCGTCTTGTTCTCGACGACGTTGCGGATGCCGATGGCGGAGATCATGCCGTACAGGATGAGGGAGACGCCGCCGATGGTGGCTGCGGGCATGACCCGGATGAGTGCCGCAAACTTCGGGAAGAAGGAGAGCACGATGGCGTAGACGGCTGCCAGGCGGATGACGAACGGATCGTAGACCTTGGTGAGCGCCAGAACGCCGGTATTTTCGCCGTAGGTGGTGTTGGCCGGAGCGCCGAACAACGCCGCGATGGTGGTACCGACGCCGTCACCCAGCAGGGTGCGGTGCAGACCCGGATCTTCGATGAAATTCTGGCCGACGGTGCCGCCGATGGCGGAGATATCGCCGACGTGCTCCATCATGGTCGCGAACGCGATGGGGACGATGGTGATGATGGAGGAGAGCAGGAAGGACGTGTCTACGCTTCCGCCGAACAGGCCGAATACGGTGTCCTGCATCTCGAACGGCATGCCGATGATGCTGGCTTCCTTTACCATGGTCCAGTCCACGTTGCCGGTGACCGCTGCCACGGCATAGGATGCGATGACGCCCAGCAGGATGGGGATGATCTTGATCATGCCCTTGCCCCAGATGTTGCAGACGATGACCACGGCGATGGCAACCAGCGCGATGGGCCAGTTCGCAGAGCAGTTATTGATCGCAGAAGGCGCCAGGTTGAGGCCGATGGCGATGATGATGGGGCCGGTGACGACAGGCGGGAAGAACCGCATGACTTTCTTGGAACCATATGCTTTGCAGATCCCGGCAAGCACCAGGTACAGGAGGCCTGCACAGGCGACGCCGACGCAGGCGTAGGGCAGCGCTTCTCTCTGGGAAAGCCCGATAGCGCTTCCTGCGGTCACGACCGCCGCATAGCCGCCCAGATAGGCGAAGGATGACCCCAGGAATACGGGGACCTTGCCCTTCGTGACAAAGTGGCAGAATAAGGTGGCAAGACCTGCAAACAGCAGGGTTGCCGTAACGCTCAGCCCTGTGATGAGGGGCACGAGCACCGTTGCGCCGAACATGGCGAACATGTGCTGCAGACCCAGGACAAGATATTTGCCCGGTCCCAGTTCTCTGGCGTTGTAGATAGCGCCGTTCTGGTTGTTCATAATGCTCTCCTTTTACCGATTTTCGTACAGATCGACTCCTGTGCGTCCGTCCGTCTCCTGCATAAAGACGGAAACGACTTCGCTTTTGGCGGTAGGCACGTTTTTCCCGACGTAGTCGGGGCGGATCGGCAGTTCCCGGTGACCCCTGTCCACCAGTACGGCCAGCTGGATGCGGGATGCTCTGCCGAGGGCTGAGACCGCGTCCAGAGCAGCTCTCGCTGTGCGTCCGGTGTAGATGACGTCGTCCACGAGCACCACGACCTTCTTGTCGACTTCCACATCGGAAGGCGCTTCGCTGAGCACGGGATCTTTCGCGATCTCGCTCAGGTCGTCGCGGTAGTGGGTGATGTCGAGCTCTCCGACAGGCACTTCGGCGCCTTCGATCTCCCGGATGAAGGCGGCCAGCTGTTTTGCAAGAGGCAGTCCGCGGGTCTTGATGCCGAGAAGCACCAGGCCGCCGCAGCCTTCATTCTTTTCGATGATCTGATGCGCCATGCGTTTGAGGGCACGGCGCATATCTTCTTCGCTCATGAGGGTCGCTTTAAATTCCATGGCGCTTCTTTCCGGCATAAAAAATGCCTTGCCGACCGGCAAGACGAGATCGCTTAACGCACACGGAAAAACAGGTGCATCGATATTGATCTTGTCGGTCTCTCTGTACCAACTTAAAGAATACTTTTGCTGACATAAATATAACCCCCTGGAAAGGGGGTTGTCAATTACAGAATCTCGTATTTCCCGCCCAGCGCTTTATAGTCGCGCAGGAAGTGGCGGTAGACTTTTTCGGCGCAGTGCTCGTCGTCCAGCACGATGGGCTTGGGGAGGCATCCGGCGGCTAACGCGAGCGACATGAAGATCCAGGGGTCACCTTTGCACTCCAGTTTTACGTCTTCGGGATAGTCGAACGCATCCCTCTCCTCGATGTGGATGCCGTCGTCCGTCGCATGGGCTGTGGCACCCAGGGCGCGGATGCATTCGCTGACCGCCTTCAGCCGGTTCGTCTCCTTAAAGCGCAGCTGGGGCACGCCGGTGATGTCCATGCCGGACCCTTTGCTCGCCGCGATGATGGCGTACAGACAGGCCAGATTGGGAGTCTCCGACGCGTCGACGTTGAGATATTTTACGTCGTAGCGCAGCAGCGACATGACGTTCTTAAAGCTGCGGTACATCTGGACCGTCCGGGCAGGCAGCCCGTCCACGATGACGGGATTCTCCTCGTCTCTGGAGAGGCATCCCGCACAGGCCCACATGGAACCGAGGCCCCAGTCGTTTTCTACGATGGTCTTGCCCGGGCTCTTGTAGAACTGTCTTCCCGGGATGTGGAAACCCTCTTCGTCCACGTCGACATGAACGCCGAACGCTTCCATCGTATCCAGCGTAACGTCGATGAACGTGCCGTCCACGAGGGGAGAAGACAGGCGGATGATGCTGTCGTCCCGCAGGATGGGCAGTGCCATCAGGGCGCCGGAGATGTACTGCGATCCTTCGTCCCCGGGGAATACGTATTCGCCGGGCTGCAGCATGCCGCTCATGGAAAGGGGCAGGTTGAAACTGCTGAACTTGACCCCTCGCAGCGCCATGCGGCTCGAGAGGGAGATGAGGGGACGCTTGACCAGCGTGCCGCTCGCTCTGCAGTCGGAACGGATGCCGAAAGCTGCCGCCAGAGGGATCGCCAGATGGGCGGTCGTGCCGCTCTGCTTAAAATCGAATTCCGCGGACGGCACCGGGTTCGTCTTGACGAAGGGGAAGATCTTGATCTCCGTTTCGCCGTGCTTCTCCACCGTGCAGCCGAAATCCAGCAGGCACTGCAGCGTCGTATCGATATCGTCGCATTCCGGCACGTTCTTGATGAGCGTCGCCGTGTTCGTAAGGGCAGACGCAAACAAAAGCCTCTGCGCGTGCGCTTTGGAGGCCGGTGCTTTAATATGCCCTTTGAACTGAGACGGATAGATACGGATCATTTTTTTGCCTTTCAACTGAAATAGTATAGCACAAAAACCGCCTCAGAAAAAGGTGCAACTGCCTCTGCGGGGTATGGTATACTAACTATGTATATAGCCCTCGTTACGGGCTGCGGAGGACAATATGAATTTTTCAAAGGCTGAGCTGAAGTATTTAAAGCTTCTGGCAGAAGAATACGGCACCGTTTCCGCCGCTTCTGCCGAGATCATCAACCTTACCGCCATCCAGAATCTGCCGAAAGGCACCGAGCACTTCCTTTCCGATATCCACGGAGAATACGAATCTTTCAATCACATCCTGCGCAACGCTTCCGGAACCATAAAACTGAAGATCGACGAGACCTTTACGGACATGACGCCGGAAGAACGCCGTTCTCTGGCGACTTTGATCTACTATCCGGAAGAGAAACTGGAGATCATCAAGGAGAAACTGGACGGCGATTATCACGATTTTTATTTCGAGACCCTCACCAGGCTCATCAAATTGCTGGAACTGGTCACCTTTAAATACACCCGTTCCTACGTGCGGCGCCGCCTGGACAAGGAATACGCCTACATCATCGAGGAGCTGCTGTATGGGTCAAACAGCGTGGCGCTGGGCCGCGGTGACCACCGCAAGAACATCATCGAATCCATCATCGAAGTGGATGCGGCGGACGATTTCATCATCAGCATCTGCAAACTCATCTCGAAGCTGTCCATCTTTAAGCTCCACATCCTGGGAGACGTGTACGACAGAGGTCCGGGCGGCGACGTGGTGCTGGATACGTTAAAGAACTACCACAGCGTGGATATCCAGTGGGGCAACCACGATATCCTCTGGATGGGTGCGGCAGCGGGCAACAAGGCCTGCATCGCCAACGTCATCCGTATCTGCACCCGCTACGACAACCTGCATACGCTGGAGGTCGGCTACGGCATCTCACTGCGGCCTCTGGTAACGTTCGCCATGAACACCTATGGCAACGATCCCTGTCCGAACTTTAAGGCCGTGGCCTCCACGAAGGACGCCATGTACGATGCGGACCTCGCGTCGCTGTCCAAGATCTCGAAGGCGATCGCCATCATGCAGTTCAAACTCGAGGGACAGCTGATCGAAAAGCATCCTTACTACGAGATGGATGCCCTGCGCCTGCTGGACAAGGTGGATTACGAAAAGTATACCGTTACCATCGACGGCAAGGAATATCCGATGAACAACACGTTCTTCCCGACCATCGATCCGGCCGACCCCTACAAGCTGTCGGACGAAGAAGAGGCAGTCATGGACCGTCTGCAGCGGGCGTTCCTGGAGAGCGAGCTGCTGCAGGATCACGTGCAGTTCCTGTTCGCGAAGGGCAGCCTGTACAAGTGCGTAAACGGCAATCTGCTGTTCCACGGCTGCATGCCCCTGACGGACGACGGCAAGTTCGATAACATCCTTACGTCCGACGGCTACATGAGCGGCAAGGAATGGTTCGACTATGCCGACCGGCTGGTGCGCACCGGTTATTTCGGCAAGTCTACGGATAAGAACAAACAGAGAGGCATCGACTTCTTCTGGTACCTCTGGTGCGGCTACAAATCGCCTCTGTTCGGCAAGAAGAAGATCACGACCTTCGAGCGTCTGTTCGTGGAGGACGAGAGCACCTGGGTGGAGGCCAAGAACCCGTATTACAAACTGATCGAAAAGCCCGGTTCCGAAGCCATCGTAGAGCATATCCTGGCGGATTTCGGATGCGACACCGTCAACGGCATCATCATCAACGGCCACATGCCGGTCAAGAAGGGCGCCAACCCGATCAAGGCGAACGGCAGGGCGATCTGCATCGACGGCGGATTCGCGAAGCCTTACCAGAAGACGACGGGCATCGCGGGCTATTCCCTCATCCAGAACTCCTACGGCTTTATCCTTACCGCCCACGAGGCGTTCGAATCCAAGGCGAAAGCCGTACAGCAGGAGCTGGATATCCACTCCACGCAGGTCGCGCGGGAGGACATCTCCATCCGCATGCTCAACAAGGATACGGACCAGGGCGCGGAGATCCAGGAGAAGATCGACGGACTCAAGATGCTGCTGGAGGCGTACCACACCGGCCTTATCCCCCAGACGGTAAAGCAGTGACCCTATAGGAGGATCCCATGAAACACGCGAGAAAACTGCGGCTGACAAGCCTGTGCTTGTGCCTCTGTCTGCTTTTGGCGGGGGCAGCGCCGGTCTATGGTCTGTCGGAAGACGACGCGTTGACCCTTACATTCGACCATATCGCCGCCCACGTCCAGCCGCCCCAGGCGGTGAACGGGTTTACCGATGCGCAGGTCATCCAGTACTTTGTGGAAGTCGCCATGTACAGCGAATACGAAGGCTACCGGGGCTACCTGATGCGCTACGAACAGCCGCGGAAATACTGCTTCCTGGGCTCTCCGGATGAGGAGGACAAGGCCCAGGTGCGGGCTTTGGTCGCGGAACTGAACCAGATCGTCGGCTGTCCGGACCTGACGGAGACGGCAAATGTAAACGAAGCGGATATAAAGATCATGTTTTCGGATCAGGCGTCGTATGAGAACTATTTCTCGCTGCGGGTGCCCGCCGGCAGCTGGGGCTACGCCAGCGTCTGGTATTACGACCAGGGCTATTACCTGGGCGAGCTGACCGCAACGAACATCTGGATCTCCAACGATGCGTGGCCGCGGCGCGACCGCAACTCCGTGATCGCCGAGGAATTCATCCAGGGCCTGGGGCTGCTGAACGATCCGGAATATGGCTATTACAGCATCTTCGACCAGAACCGCAACGACTGCGACTGGCCCTCCGAACTGGATTGGGCTGTCGTCAATCTGCTGTATCACCCCTGGATGGACCGGACCGCTTCGGAAAGCCAGGTCCGCGAGACCGCGCAGATGATCCTGGATAGTTGGAAATAAAAAAATCCGACAGGATCGCTCAGCCGTCGCTGGCGCTAGGCTTCGCGTGAACCTATCAGATCCGGAACCTTTCGTGATCCGACAGGATCGCTCAGCCGTCGCCTGCGGCTCGGCTTCGCGTGAACCTGCCAGATCCGGAACCTTTCGTGATCCGACAGGATCGCTCAGCCGTCGCTGGCGCTCGGCTTCGCGTGAACCTGCTCCGGTTCGAATCCTCCCGATATATACAACGAGCAAAAACGGGGACTCCCTGATGGGAGTCCCCGTTTTTGCTCTGGTGTATCCGACAGGATTCGAACCTGCGGCCTTTGGAGTCGGAGTCCAACGCTCTATCCAGCTGGGCTACGGATACATGGTACTTTGATAGTATAACACAAGTTGATGAGAAAATCTAAAAAAATGTACTTGAAATAAGAAATATCTTTTGCTATACTAATATGCGTCGCCGGCAAAGACGGCAGACATGCGGAAGTGGCTCAGGGGTAGAGCATCGCCTTGCCAAGGCGAGGGTCGCGAGTTCGAATCTCGTCTTCCGCTCCAATTTTTTTATAAAAGTGCAGTTCTTCTGCACATATCCGGGTGTAGCGCAGTTTGGTAGCGTGCTTGACTGGGGGTCAAGAGGCCGTGGGTTCAAGTCCCGCCACTCGGACCAAAAACAAAAGACCGACCCTTGTGGTCGGTCTTTTGTTTTGCATGCGATGAAAGCGGGACTTGAACCATCACAACACAGAACTTTCGGGTTCTGTGTTTTTTTTTAGAAAATGCGGGAACATTCCTTTAGGCGGAACGTCTAACGAGTGTAAGACAAAACCAAACGCAGGACGTTTCGAACCATAAAGGAGAACAGAAATGGAAAACAATACGAAGAGAGCGCTATCCGTTATCTTTGCCTTTCTTCTGCTGATGAGCATCTTCCCGGCAGCAGCATTTGCGAACGGCAGCGCCCAAAGCGGCGAAACGCTGGTAGCTGTCAGCATCGAGGCTGTAGCGGAATTCGAGCAAAGCGAAGCATCCCGGAATGACAGCGCAGAGACCTGGGCTCTTATGAACGTCATCCTGTGTGTGGTCACCTTTCTGGCGGCCATAGCAGCCCTCCGGATCCGGGACGGAAGGATCCGCACCATCGCCATCCTGGCTGCCGCTGCAGCGCTCGTTACGACCGCCGTGACCCAGAACTTCGGAACCCACATCATCCTGGCAGATAAGTGGACTGCCCTGATGGCAGTTTACGCAGCCGGATGCACCGCCCTTAATGAGATAAGATCCTCCAAAAACGCCTAGAGAATAGGCAAATAGGAATATAATTACAAAGAATCCCACACCTGAAAGCGGCCCTCCTCCTGGCCGCTTTTCCCTTGCAGGGCTTTATGGTATACTGGTAGGGCGGCTTGCCTGGGCAGGCTGCGATCCCAACGTATCAAAGGAGTTTTATCTATGACCGTTTTCGAAGCAAAAGAGAAACTAACAGCGCTTCAGCGCAAGATGGCTGCTTACGAGCATGCGCAGAGCCTGCTGTATTACGACGGATGCACCTCGGCGCCGAAGGGGAGCGCCGGCACCCGTGCGAATTCCCTGTCCATCCTCTCTGAGGAGAGCTACAAGCTGTATACGGGCGAAGAGACCGTTCAGCTCCTGGAGTTCCTGGACGCGCATAAGGACGAACTGAACGAAAAGGAACAGCGCATCGTCTACCTGCTGCTGAAGGATATCCGCGAGATGGCGAAGATCCCCATGGACGAATACGTAGCTTACCAGGAACTGCTGGTAAAGGCGGACGACGTCTGGCACACGGCGAAGGAGACCAGCGATTTCGCGCTGTTCGAGCCCTATCTGCAGCAGATCTTCGACACGAACCGCAAATTTGCGGGCTACGTCGCACCGGAAAAGGATCCCTACGACCACTACCTCAACGAATACGAAGAGGGCCTGTCCAGAGAAGTGTGCGACCGTTTCTTCGACACGCTGAAGGCAAGACTCGTGCCGCTCATCCGCAAGGTTGGCGAGATGCCCCAGGTGGATACGAGCTGCATCAAGGGTCACTTCGTCGCCCAGGACCAGGAAAAACTGGCGCATTGGGTGATGCGCGTCATGTGCCTGGATCCGGCTCACATCGCGCTGTCCACGACGGAGCATCCCTTTACCACCAGCCTCGGAAGCCACGAAGACGTGCGCATCACGACCCACTATTACGAGGAGAACGTCAGCTACTCCATGTTCTCCGTTATCCATGAAGGCGGTCACGCGCTGTACGATTCCGGCTCCGCCGAAGACATGGCGTTTACCGCGCTGGACGGCGGTATCTCCATGGGCATCCACGAGAGCCAGAGCCGTTTCTACGAAAATATCCTGGGGCGCAGCAAGGCGTTCTGCGGCTACGTGCTGCCGGCGATGAAGGCGCTGTTCCCGCAGATGCTGGGCGTTACGGAGGACGAATTCTTCAAGGCGATCAACGTCGTGGAGCCGTCCCTCATCCGCACGGAAGCGGACGAAGTCACGTACTGCCTGCACGTCCTCATCCGCTACGAGATCGAAAAACGCGTCATGGCGGGAGAACTGGCTGTTCACGACATCCCCGCGGAGTGGAACCGCCTGTACAAGGAATATCTGGGCATCGATGTGCCCGACGACAAGCACGGCTGCCTGCAGGATTCCCACTGGAGCGGCGGCCTGATCGGCTATTTCCCCAGCTACGCTATCGGAAGCGCCTACGGCGCCCAGTTCCTGCAGAAGATGAAGCAGGATCTGAATGTGGACGCGCTCATGGCGAAGGGCGATTTTGCTCCGGTCAACGCCTGGCTGAAGGATAAGATCTGGCAGTACGGCAGACTGTATACGCCGGCGCAGATCCTGGACAACGTGCTGGGCGAACCGTTTGACCCGAACTATTATCTCGACTATCTCGAAGAAAAGTGCAAAGCCGTCTACGGCTTTTAGGAGAATTTGCATGAAGTTTTCAGAAATGCCCTACAGCCGGCCCGACGCGGACGGCATTAAGAAGCAGATCGCGGCGTTCACCGAAAGACTGAAGGCCGCGAAGACCTACGAAGAGGCGAAAGCCGTCTTTCTGGAGAACGAAGAGCTGGGCAACCACGTGAACACGCTGGCGCAGCTCGTCTCCATCCGCCATTCCATCGATACCCGCGACAAGTTCTACGACGACGAACAGAAGTGGTGGAACGCGCTGGGCCCGGAACTGCAGGAATACAACCAGGCCTGGACGGCCGCCATGCTGGCGAGCCCGTTCCGCAAGGAGTTTGCCGCGGAATACGGCGAACTGATGTTCATCAACGGCGACATGGCTCTCAAGACCTTCAGCCCGGAGATCATCCCGATGCTGCAGGCAGAGAATGACGAGGCGGATGCTTACGAAAAGCTGCTGGCTTCCGCACAGATCCCCTTCGAGGGCGGCATCTATACGCTGTCTCAGATGACCCCGTTCAAGAACGACCCGGACGACGCGAGACGCCTCGCTGCCTGGAAAGCGGAAGGGCAGTGGTATAAAGACAACCAGGAAGCTCTGGATGCCCACTACGACAAACTGGTGCACCTGCGCGACGAAATGGGAAAGAAGCTCGGCTACGAAGGTTACACGACCCTGGGTTACTACCGCATGAGCCGCAACTGCTACACGAAGGAAGACGTGGAGAAGTTCCGGGAGAACGTGCGCAAATACATCGTACCTCTCGCGGATCTCACGTACCGTCAGCAGGCGGAGCGCCTCGGAAAGACCTACCCCATGAGCTATGCGGATAACGCGCTCTCTTTCCGCAGCGGCAATCCCAAGCCCTTCGGCACGCCCCAGCAGATCCTGGCGCACGGCCTGAAGTTCTACAGCGAACTGTCCCCGGAAACGAAGGCGTTCTTTACGACCATGATGGATAACGAGCTGCTGGACGTCCTCTCTACGGAGGGCAAGGCGGGCGGCGGCTACTGCACGGAGCTGCCGGACTACAAGTGCCCGTTCATCTTCGCGAACTTCAACGGCACCCAGCACGACGTGGAAGTGGTGACCCATGAGGCGGGTCACGCCTTCGAAGTGTGGACGAACCGCGACCGCATCCCGACCGAGTACCATTGGCCCTCCATGGAAGCCTGCGAAGTCCACTCCATGAGCATGGAGTTCTTCGCCTGGCCCTGGGAAGAGGGCTTCTTCGGAGAGGATACCCGCAAGTTCTACTACAGCCACCTGGCAGGTGCGCTGCAGTTTATCCCCTACGGCACGCTGGTGGACCACTTCCAGCACGAAGTCTACGCCAACCCGGATTGGACTCCGGCGCAAAGACACGCCTGCTGGAAGCAGCTGCAGCAGATCTATATGCCCTGGGTAAAGCTGGATGGAGACATCCCGTTCTACAGCGAAGGCATGGCCTGGCAGAGACAGCACCACATCTACTCCAGTCCGTTCTACTACATCGACTACTGCCTGGCGCAGACCGTATCGCTGGAATTCTGGGCGCTCATCCAGAAGGATTTCAAGGCGGCCTGGAAGACCTACATGAACTACACCGTGCAGGGCGGCAGCGACACGTTTACCAATATGCTGAAGAAAGCCGGCCTGGATACGCCGTTCGACGAAGCGTGCCTCAAGAACGCTTCTGCCGCGGCGAAGAAATGGCTGGATGAGTTCGATCTGACCGGAATAGAGTAATGGCGTTCGGAGACAGAAAGAAAAAGAAATATGCGGAGTTTATCGAAACGGCATCCGGCGAAGTGGTGTACGTAGGTAAGTATTACGTCTACAAGCCGGACAACCCGCTTCCTTACAACCGCTATCGCATCGCGCTGGCACTGTGCTGCACCGGCGCTGCTGCTCTCGTGGCGGCAGCAGGTCTGTACCGGGCTCCGGGAATGGACCGCACGCTCTACGTGCTGCTGCCCTATGTCATCCTGCTGGGATTTACGGCGCTCATGTGTTACCGCGGGGCAAAAGTCGTGCGGGCGGGCAATCCGCTGCGCGCTTTTGACCATCGCAACGCCCTGGGACCCATGCAGCACTGGGCGCTGGCATCCGCCGTGTTCGCCGCGATCCTTCTGGTGTGCTATTTCGTGCACCTCGTCCGGGCCGGAGCCGAAGGTTGTTCCATGGCCGCCGTCGTCAGCTTTCCGCTGATGATCGCGCTCATCGCCGTATCGGATCTGGGACTGCTGTACGTGGTCCGCAAAAACGGATGGCGCGAAGCAGAAGAGACGCCGGACAGCGGGGAAAAAGAAGAATAAAAGAACGTAAAAAAGGTCCCGGGCCGTATGGTCCGGGACTTTTGTATGTTCGAAACGTTATTCGATGGGGATGCGCACCCTGCAGTCGGAGATGGGATAGGCAGCGCAGGCGTGGATGTAACCGAAGTCCTTATCCGCAGCCCGTCTTCCGTCGTTCTCCGGGCAGATGAACACGTTGCCGGAGAGGAGCTTGCTGCGGCAGAATCCGCATTCGCCGCTGCGGCAGCCCGTTTCGATGCGGATGCCGGCGCGTTCGAGCGCCACGACGATGCTCTCCGTCGCTTTGGCCGGGATCCTGTCTTCGTGGATGCCCCGGACGACCGTCAGTTCGAACGTCTTATCCGCCATGCCTTCGGGATAGCCGGCAAACTGGGTGATATCCTTCGCCTGGCCGAATACCTCGAAACGGATCCGGCGGGCGGGAATGCCCATTTTGTCCAGTTCCCCGTGCAGGAAGCGGTACATCACCTGGGGTCCGCAGATAAAGAACGTGCAGTCGCCCTCAGCATATTTGCGGATGAGCTCCGCGGAGAGGAATCCTCTTTCGCCCGGCCAGTCCGGTTCGTCGCCGGACAGGACGTGGACGATCCGCAGGCGGTCGCTCTTCAGCTGCTCCAGTTCCTCCTTCAGGGCGATATCGTCCGAGGAGACGGAACCGAACAGGATCGTCAGATCCATATCGAGCGTGCCGTGGGCCACTTCCTTCGCCATGGACGCGAAGGGGGTGATGCCGACACCGCCGGCCAGCGCCATGACGTGCTTCGCATCTCTCAGCGGTTCATAGTAGAACTGCCCCAGACCCATCTGGCCCCGGAACGTATCGCCGGGCTTCACGTTGTCGTTGATGTGATCGCAGATAAACCCGTCGCCCTTGGAACGCCGCACCGTGATCTCCACGAAGGGGTGATCGTCCAGCCGCGCTTCGAACGGCGCGGAGGAGATGGAATAGGGGCGGGAGATGAGGCTGTCTCCGATGGGGAAGTCCAGCACGATATACTGACCCGCGTAGAACGGGGGCAGCTTCTTTCCGTCCGGCCGCTCAAAGCGCAGCGTGACGCTGGTCTTGCTGGCGGGACGCTTCTGGGTGACCACCAGATCGATCTTACCGGGATGCCATTCTCTGGCGACATCTCCGATGGGGTCTGCGGTCACGGGAACAGGGGATGCCGACGAGAACGCGGCCAGCCTTCTTTTGGTCACGCGGGAGGCGCCGCCGACGTCTTTCAGAAATCCTTTGACTTTCATCTAGTTCGCCTCCTTTGCCATCGTATCCAGCACGTTCTTGGCAGCCTTGCGGCCGTTCGTCACAGCCGGGCCCATGCCGTTGCCGGAGATCTGGTGCGCGCCGGCAAATTCGAGGTGGTCGATAAAGTGCTCCTCCTCGGCGGTCTGCAGGCGGGCGACGATGTGGTCGTCCATGCTGTGCAGGTAGCCGTAGATGCAGCCGTTCCACATGCCTGTGTAATGGGCGACCGTCATGGGCGTCTCGATGACCACTTCCAGCGCGTGCGCCAGCAGGTCTACGCCGTAGTAGCGGCTCATGGCGTCCACCATGGACTTTGACGTCTCGTGCTTTACCCGGTCGATCTCATCCGCGCTCACCTGCTGCCATCCCTCGATGCGCGGCAGTGCCGTGATCGAGATGATGCAGGTGCCTTCCGGCGTGCACGTCGGATTGGCGTGGTTGAGGCAGATGGTCGTCAGGTAGTTGTAGGGGCCGGTGCCTTTATAGTTTTCGAAGATCTTATCCGTGTCCATGGTCTCGCCGAGGAACACGTTGTAATCGGTGATGCCCAGCTCTTCCGCGCTCTTGTCAAGCAGCAGGAACACGGTAAAGGCAGTCAGACCGATCTTTCGTCCGTTCACCATCTTGATGGCTTTTTCGGGCACTGCATCCGCCGGCTCGATCATGGACGTATAGACTTTGTTGGGGTACGCGGCGGAGATGACGTAATCCGCATGGATCTCGTCGCCCCGTTTCGTGCGTACGCCATAAGCCTTGCCGTCCTTGACGAGGATCTTTTCGACGGGCTGCTTCAGCTCGACCTGTACGCCCATCTCTTCGGCGCGCTCCTGCATTTTTAAGCTCATCTCGTGAGACAGTTTTTTCGGCACTTTGGAGCCGTAGCCGACGTAGTCCGCCATCAGCACTGCCCAGATCGTGAAGGGCAGGATGGAGAGCGGCGCGCCGACGTAGATCCAGTAGGGCGCCAGCAGGTCGACGGCTTTCTGCGGCAGTCCGAACGTGTCGATGACCTCCTGCGCAGAGTAGCCGGCTGTCTTGACGAAGGCTTCGTGCTTCATCAGCATGGCGGGCTTGCTCATCGGGTGGATGGACAGCTCGTTAACGCTGTCGTAGACGGTGTGGCAGAGGTTGAGCAGATCCAGCACCTTCCGGTACGTGCCCGGGCAGACCTCATCCGCTTCTTTCGCAAAGCGTTCGAAGCCGGGATGCATGGTCTTCTCGATGCCGGGAACGGACAGGTGATACGCCTCGGGGACGTCCAGCCAGTCCACGTTTACGCCCATGTCCTCCAGGAATTGACCGATCTTGAGCCGCTTGCCCGGGTCACCGATGGACATCATCTCGTGCAGCGTCGCTTCGATCTCCACGCCGCCCCGCACAAAGCTGGTGGCAAGGCCTCCGGGCAGATTGTGGCGCTCGAGCACCAGCACGTCCTTGCCTTTGTCCGCCAGCATGAGAGCGGAAGACAGACCCGACAGACCGCCGCCGATGACGATGACATCGTAATAGTCTTTATAAAACTTCATGCGCTGTCCTTTCGTCTAGAAGAATCTCTCCACCAGTTCGCGGCTGTATTCCGCGGTCTCGTCCATGTCGCCGAAGGCCATGATCTCGCCGGCGTAGAACGTGTCGTACTTGTCCTGCATCGCTTCCACCTTGTCGTACCAGCCCGCGGTGTAGTCCTCGGAGAAGACGTGGGGGAAGTAATAGACGGACCATTCGTTGACGACGTTGGTCGCGGGGTTGCCCATGATCTTCAGATCGTCCAGCACCATCTTCTTGCAGGTCTCGTAGGGGATCTCTTCCTTGTTCTTGTGCTTTCTGAGCGCGTAGGTGGTGATGACCTGGTCCTTCGTGTCTCTCCATCTGCGGTAATAGACCATCAGATGACCGAGCTTCGCGGGGATCATGTTGTCGAAGACGTAGTAGGAGATCTCGGGATGATCTTCCGGCTTGGTCTCTACCGCCAGCACGTCGTAGCGCTCGTAGTCGATCTTGGAGAACAGTTCTTTCTCGTCGTCGCGGACGTCGAAGTATTCGTCCATGCCTCTCTGGCCGTCCGTACGGGTGCCGGGGATGTGCAGCGGCGCCGTAACGATGATCTTATCGTATTCTTCGACCTGGCCGTTGACCGTAACATAGACTTTGCCGTCTCTTCTCTCGACCTTTTCGATGTTGCTGTTGAGGCGCGCCTGGTGCTTCAGGTGTTCGTTCAGCTGCTCCCAGATGTACTGGGTGCCGTTCTTCCAGGTCCACAGATTGATCTTGACGAAGTTCATGGTGGTCTGGAAGTCCAGATACTTCAGAACGTAGCCTGCGGGGATCTCGTCGAAATAGCCGTAACCGAAGGAGGTGTACGGTCCGATCCAGACGTCCTGCACCAGTTCGACGCCGTTCTTTCTGCAGAATTCCGCGAAGGGCAGGCAGAGATCCTTCAGGTTGGGGTTCTCGCCGCTGACGGGCTCTCTGCCCGGCGTAACGGCAAAACCGTCGTAGCGGCCTTCGGCGACGCCTCTGTGGCCGTTTACGTCGTATCCCTTGTATTTGGTCTCCAGCAGTTCGCCGAACTGCTGGATCTGCTTCTTCATCTTGAGCAGGCGGGGGATCTTGAAGATGTTCTTCTTGGGTTCGAAGGGTTCGATCACCTTGCCGGCGCCGTTTTTATAGTTGCGGTTGAGCTTGGGGCCGTCGTGGGTGATGCCGCAGAACTCTTCCACGTCGTGGACGGCGTAGTAGGAGGGGACGCCCATGATGGCGCCCATCTCATACCGGCGTCCGTTGTAGGTCGGAGACCAGCACTTGCCGCCGACGCGGTCGAGGCGCTCGAGGATCGTGTAGTTCTCATAGCCCTTCTGTTCCAGATACATGCCTGCGGAGAGACCTGCGGGGCCGCCTCCGATGATGCAGATACGGGTGTTCTTATCCATAATACGTTCTCCTTCTTTCTATCGTTCTGACCCGGAAGAGAAGCCTTCTCTTGTCAGACAAATCATACCAACATTGCAATTATACTATAAAATCCGGAGCAGTATGTTATACTATTAACGAATTTTGATGTTTGACGAAGGAAAATGAGATTTCAAAGTTTTTTAGACATCCTGGAGCATTATGCCGGAGTTTTCCCGGAGGCGCCGGCGCTGGTCTGCGAAGACGGCGGAGAAAAAAGGGCGGTAAGCTACGCGCAGCTGCTGGCAGCCGTGCATGAACGCGCGGAATCGCTGAAGATCTGTGCAGGGCGCTGCGAGGCGATCCTGGCGGACGGGTCTTACGACTGCGTGCTGGAGATCTTTGCGGCGGTCGCCGCAGGTCTGTCCGTTGCTCTGCTGGACGCGGATGCACCGGACGAAACACTGCGCGAGCAGCTGAACGCCTGCGATGCAGGACTCGTCTGGGGAGATGAGGATCTGTGCGAGGAACTGGGCTTTTCCGCGACCGGAACAACGGCTGCGCAGCCCGGCGACATCCTGTTCTTCACCTCCGGTACGACCAGCCGGGCGAAAGCCGTCGTGCTGACGGAACAGAGCCTCTGCAACAGCGCCTATAACGGGGGTGTGCTGCTGCCGCTGTCGCCATCCGATACGCTGATGTGCATGCTGCCGCTGTCCCACGTGTTCGGTTTTGTCTGCGGTCTGCTGTGGGGCCTGTCGTGCGGCGCTTGCGTCGCGCTGGGCCGCGGCGCGCGTCACTATATCGACGATCTCGCCTATTTCGGTCCGACAGCGCTTTCCGCTGTGCCGCTGCTGCTGGGATTTCTCGTACAGCACAGTCTGCTGAACCGGGAGCTGAAGCTCATCCTGGTTGGCGCGGGGGATTGCCCTGCGGTGCTGCTGGAGGCGGTCAAAGCCAAAGGCATACGCGTCTCGTTCGGCTATGGGCTTACGGAGACCAGCTCCGGCGTTGCTCTCTCCCTGGGAGACGATCCCTACGCCATGACGGTCTGCCCCGACGACCGTCTTTGCATCGCGGAAGACGGAGAGATCCGGATCGACGCGCCGACCTGCGTCATGAAAGGATATTACCGCGACCCGGACGCAACGGCAGCTGCTTTTACGGCGGATGGATGGCTTTGCACCGGCGACCTGGGGTCGCTGGACGAAGCGGGCCGGCTCCATGTGACGGGAAGAAAAAAGGAGATCCTCGTCTTCTCGGACGGCACGAAGCTGTTTCTGCCGGAAGCGGAAGCACAGCTGGCGGGGCTGTTGCCGGGAGAGGATCTGGCGCTGTGTCAGAAAGACGGAAAAGTCGTTCTGGTGCTGGGCGGGTCACAGAAAACGGATGAGGAGATAAAAACGGCGATCGCCCTCTGGCAGAAGGACAGGCCCCGCAGCCAGCAGATCGCTGCGATCGAGCATACAGAGGGCGCGCTGCCCCGGACTGCCACCGGCAAAGTAAAGCGCTGGGAGTTATAAGGAGAACATATGACAAGACAGGAACTATACGAAAAGACCGTTAAGATCATCCGGGACTGCGTGCCGGAACTGGCGGATGCGGAGATCACGGAGGCCTCCGTGGTGAACACGGACATGGGCATGGATTCCATGAACTTTATCCTGGTGATCTGCAAGCTCGAGGCGGAATTCGGCGTAAAGATCCCCAACAAGCTGTGGAAGAAACTCTCTACGCTGGGAGACGTGCTGGACGCCCTGCAGAAGTACGGAGCGTAGGTCATGTACGAACGGCAGCTGCTTTTGGGAAGCGAACACGTGGACTGCTTCCGGCGCATGCGGACGTCCGCGCTGTTCGAACTGCTGCAGGTCGTTTCGATCCGGCATACGGAAGAACTGGGGATGGGCCGGGAGAAGACGCTGGATAAAGGGTTGCTGTGGGTCGTTGCCCGCATGCACGCGCAGATCGGACGAAAGCCGGAATACGACGAGCGCATCACCGTGCGTACCTGGCCCGGTGAGACGATGCATGTGCTGTTTCCGCGGTATTACGAGATCCTGTCGGAACAGGGCGAGACGATCGTACGCGCCAGCGCCGTCTGGTCGCTGATGGACGCCGCAGCCCGCAGTGCCGTGTTTCCGGAGGAGCACGGCATCTCGATCCCCGGAGAAGAGCGAGGCGGTGAGCTGCCCTGGCTCGTACCGGTAAGGCCGCTGGATGCGGTGCACCGCGAGACTTTTTCTGTCCCTTACAGTTACGTGGATATCAATGGACATCTGAACAATACCCGCTATTTCGACCTGGCGGAAGACAGGATCTCCGCCGCTTCCGACGGAAGACTCCTGCGGGAGGTCACCGCAGAATACAACCGGGAAGTAAAACAGGGCGAACCTCTCCTTCTGGAATGGGGAGGAGACAGAGACCGGTATTACGTCGCAGGCAGCACGGAAAAGCCCTGCTTCCGCCTGCTGCTGCGTTATGGAGAATAGACCGGCAGACTGGCCGGAAAAGAGCATACAAAAGGACGGCTCTCGGAGGACCGTCCTTTTTGCGTGCCTGTTATGGTCTATTCCTGCCAGGTGGGGTAGTCGGACTTGCCGGTCACCTTCCGCTTGAGGATCTTGAAACCTCTCTTGAGGGCGTAGGGGCCGACGACCTTCATCATCTCTTCCGCCGTGTGCATGTCGCTGGCGGCGGGCAGGTCTCTGCTCAGGTGGATGGCGTCGAACTCGCAGCGGGTGGTGCACAGGCCGCAGCCGACACACTGGTTGAGGTCGACGGTAGTAGCGCCGCATTTTAAGCAGCGGCCGGCTTCGATGCGCACCTGCTCTTCCGTGAGGGGCAGGCGCAGATCGTCGAACGTTGCGGCTGCTTCGCCGGGCTTAAGGCCGGGCATCTGGCGCTGGGCGTTGTCGTAGCTCTCCACCCGGATGTCGTCTCTGTCCAGTTCGATGAATTCCCGCAGGTCACGTCCGATGGTGAGGGACTGGCCGGGATGGACGAACCGGTTGATGGAGACCGCGCCCTGGCGGCCTGCTGCGATGGCGTCGATGACGAACTTCTGACCGGTGTAGGCGTCGCCGCCGACGAAGATATCGGGCTCGCCGGTCTGATAGGTGACGGGGTCTGCCTTCACGGTACCGTTTTTGTTGAATTCCACGTGCGTGCCTTCGAGCAGCTTGCCCCAATCGGGCTTCTGTCCGATGCAGTACAGCACGTTTTCGCATGCGGCGGTCTCGGTGACCGCGTCGTCGAACTGCGGATCGAAGCGGCCTTCCGCGTTCTTTACGGACAGGCACTTGCGGAAGCGGATGGCTTTGCATTTTCCGTCTTCTGCGACGATCTCCGTCTGGCCCCAGCCGGCATGGATGCGGATGCCTTCTTCTTCGCATTCTCTGCGGTCATCCGGCCCCATGGGCATGTCGTCGTAACTCTCCAGGCAGTAGAGATCCACGCTTTCTGCGCCGGCTCTCAGCGCCGTTCTCGCGATATCCGCTGCGATGTTGCCTCCGCCGATGACGACGGTCTTGCCCGCGATGCGGATGCTCTCGTCCTGGTTGATCTCCCGGGCGAATTCGATGCCGGCGCGAACGCCCTGCGCGTCTTCTCCGGGGATGCCCATCCTGCCGCCGCTCTGCAGACCGGTGGCGAGGTAGAAGGCTTTATAGCCCTGTTCTCTCAGCTGCTGAATGGTAATGTCCTTGCCGATCTCCACGCCGCAGCGGATCTCGACGCCCATCTTCTCGATGATGTCGATCTCGCCCTGGATGACTTTCTTTTCCAGGCGGAAGTTGGGGATGCCGTTCATCATCATGCCGCCGGGCCGCTTCTCGCGGTCGAACACCGTAACGGGGTAGCCTTCCTTGCGCAGATAATATGCGGCGGAGAGGCCTGCCGGGCCGGCACCGATGACGGCGATGGGGAAGCCGTCCCACTGCTTGCCGTCCATGTTGTCGCAGATGGGCACGAAATCCGCGGGGTTCATCAGCTCCCACTGCGCCAGGAACTTCTTGATCTCGTCGATGGCGACAGGTTTGTCGATGGTGCCGCGCGTGCAGCGGTCCTCGCAGCGTCTGTTGCAGATGGCACCGCAGACGGCGGGGAAGGGGTTGTCCTGGCGGATGAGCCGCACAGCGTCCTCATAACGGCCGTCCGCAGCCATTTTGATGTAGCCCTGAACGGAAAGATGGGCAGGGCATGCCGTCTTACAGGGGGATGTTCCCGTATCGTAACAGTTGATCTTGTTGTGGTCTCTGTAGTCTCTGTCCCACTTATCCTCGCCCCAGACGTGGTCGTCGGGCAGGTCGTGCATGGGATAGCGCACTTTGCTGCCGTCCGCGCGGCACAGTTTCTGGCCGAGCTTTGCAGCGCCGGCAGGGCATACCTCTACGCATTTGCCGCAGGCGACGCACTTCTCCTTATCCACGTGGGCGCGGTAGGCGCTGCGCGACATGTTCGGCGTGTTGAACAGCTGGGACGTGCGCAGGCCGTAGCAGCTGCCCGGGGAGCAGTTGCAGATGCCCACGATGCGGTCTGGACCGTCCAGATTCGTGATCTGGTGAACGTAGCCCTTGCGCTCGGCCCGCTTGATGATCTCCATGGCCTCTTCGCGGGTGATGTAGTGGGCATCCTTGCCGGATTCCACGAGGAATTCCGCGATGTCTCCGACGCCGATGCACATATAGCCCTCGATGTCTCCGACGCCTTCACCCCGCACACGCTGGGCTTTGCGGCAGGCGCAGACCATGGTGCAGAATTTATCGTATTTCTGCAGCCAGTGGGACAGATGTTCGACGGAAACGGAGCGGGATGCGCCGTCGATGGCTTCCTCCACCGGGATGACGTGCATGCCGATGCCGGCGCCTCCGGGCGGGATGAGCTTTGCCGCCAGTTCCAGAGGTTCCTGGGGCGCCAAGTTGAACATCGTAGCCACTTCCGGATTCGTATCGGTGAGGGTGGGGTGTTCTACCATATATTCGCCGGACCCTACGACCCATTTCGGGATCCAGTACTGGATATGCTGGTCGGCGTTGTCCCGGTTCTGTTCCAGGATGCCGATCCACAGCAGGTGATCGATGATCTTCTGCGCCTGTTCTTCCGTCATGCCGTTGCGCTTTGCGAGCTCGGGCGTCGTAAGACCGAAGCGGCGCTTTTCGAAGCTGAGCATAAACTTGACTTCTTCCTTCGTAAGCAGCCGGTCCAGGATCCAGAAATCCATATGGTTTTCCTTCATGCCGCCGGGCAGCTTGCGGGGGATGTTGTCCGTGATCATGCGGGCAAGTTTTAAGACGAGCTGTTTCTTCTCCGGGTCATCGCAGGTGTGACCCTCTACAGGGTAGTCCCGTTCGTTGACGTGGATCTTGGGATTGACTTCTTTGACCATAGTTTCCTCCGAATTTATACTTTGATCTTTCTCTATTGTACCGTAATCTGTGTATAAATGGAAAGGAATTTCCACTCTTTGTTTACTTAGCCTTGTGCTTGTGATACAATGACTCTATCTGTTTTGTATCTTTTTAAATAGGAGGAAAACAAACAATGGACAAACTCAGAAAGGTGCTCGCACTGATGCTGGCTCTGGCCATGATCTTTGGCCTGGCTGCATGCACCAGCGGCGGCTCCGGCGAACAGGGCGGAACAGACGAGCCCGAGACGAATGAAACTCCTCTGGTAGTAGGATATTCTCCGTTCTCCAGCAAGTTCTCTCCGTTCTTCAGTGAAACCGCGTACGACCAGGATGTCTACGAAATGACCCAGATCAGTCTGCTGAACTCCGACCGTATGGGCGCTGTCGTCGAAAAAGGTATCGAAGGCACGACGATCCCCTACAACGGAACGGATTACACCTACTATGGACCGGCAGATGTAGAGATCACCCAGAACGCAGATGGAACCGTTTATTACGATTTCACCCTGAGAGACGACCTCACCTTCTCCGATGGCACCCCCATCACGATCGATGACGTCATCTTCTCCTACTACGTTCTGTGCGACCCGACCTATGATGGTTCTTCCACGCTGTTTGCACAGCCCATCGAAGGCATGCAGGAATACAGAAGCGGTATGGCTACTCTGTTCAACCTGCTCGTAGAAGCTGGCGAAGCCAACACCGACTACACCTTCTGGGACGAAGCGACTCAGACCGCTTTCTGGGCAGACCTCAACCAGGCAGGCGAAGCCTTCGCACAGGAGATCGTTGATTACTGTGTCGACGCCGGCTATGCCACCAACGTTGCAGAAGCTGCTTCCGCCTGGGGCTTCGACGGCCTGGCAGAAGACGCTACCGCTGCTGACTTCTTCGCTCTGCTGTGCGAAGACTACGGATGGGATCTGGCTTCCATGTCCAGCACCGAATCCGCAGGCAGCTCCCTGTTCGACCTGATGGAAGGCTACGACAACTACACCGTAGGTGTTGTTACCGGCAACTCCGCAGACCACATCTCCGGTATCCAGAAGACCGGCGATTACTCCATGCGCGTTGTTATGTACCAGTTCGACGCTACCGCGATCTACAACCTGGGCGTTTCCATCGCACCGCTGCACTACTACGGCGATCCCGCACAGTACGACTACGACAACAACATGTTCGGTTTCCCCAAGGGCGACCTCTCCCTCGTAAGAGCGAAGACCACGCAGCCCATGGGTGCAGGCCCCTACAAGTTCATCAAGTTTGAAAACGGCGTTGTCTACTTCGAAGCGAACGAAAGCTACTACCTCGGCGCTCCGAAGACCAAGTACGTCAACTTCCAGGAATGCATGTCCGATGACGACAAGCTGAACGGCGTTATCACCGGCACCATCGACATCACCGATCCGTCCTTCTCCACCGACGTCATCGACGCCATCGAGCAGGCTAACGGCGGCGAACTGTCCGGCGCTAAGATCGAGACCAACACCGTTGACAACCTGGGCTACGGTTACATCGGTATCTCTGCAGACCTCGTGAACGTCGGCGGCAAGGAAAACAAGGCTTCCGATGCTTCCAAGGCTCTGAGAAAGGCCTTCGGCACCATCTTCAGCGTCTACAGAGACGTAGCAGTCGACTCCTACTACGGAGACAGAGCTGCTGTCATCAACTACCCGATCTCCAACACGTCCTGGGCTGCACCCCAGTCCACCGACGACGGTTATAAGCTGGCGTTCTCCGTCGACGTAGACGGCAACGACATCTACACTTCCGACATGTCCGCAGAGGACAAGTACGAAGCTGCCAAGCAGGCTGCCCTGGGCTTCTTCGAAGCAGCAGGCTACACCGTGGAAGACGGCAAGTGCGTAGCAGCACCCGAAGGCGCTGCTCTGGAATATGAAGTATGGATCCCTGCCGATGGTACCGGCGATCACCCCTCCTTCATGATCCTCACCGAATCCAGAGATGCTCTGGCTGAGATCGGCATCAACCTGGTCATCCGCGACCTCTCCAACTCCTCCGATCTGTGGACCGGTCTGGAAGCTGGCTCCGTACCCATGTGGTGCGCAGCTTGGGGCGCAACGGCTGACCCCGACATGTATCAGATCTACTATGCTGACGTGGAAGGCGGCGGCGCACACGCTGGCGGCTCCAACTACATGTACGATATCGCGGACGCAGACCTCGACCAGATGATCCTGGATGCCAGAATGTCTGCAGACCAGACCTATCGTAAGGCTATGTACAAGGCCTGCCTCGATACCATTATCGACTGGGCCGTTGAGATCCCTGTCTATCAGAGACAGAACGCGATCATCTTCTCCGCAGAGAGAGTCAACCTGGATACCGTTACTCCCGACATCACCACCTTCTATGGCTGGATGAGCGAGATCCAGAACACCGAGCTGAAGTAATCGGCTGAAAGCTTTACAAAGGCTTGTCATTGCGCCAGCAGTGCGAGGGGAGCGATCCCCTCTGCATTGCTGGCACAACTATTATTCTGGAATACGGAGGAACCCCCGTGAAAAAGTATATTTTGAAGAGAGTATTGCTGTCGATCCTCATACTCTTCTTCGTAACCCTCATTATTTACACGCTGATCCGCTGCCTGCCCACGTCGTACATCGAAAACATCGCGCGGCAGAAGTCCATGCAGCCCGGCTCCAAGAGCTATGAGGAATGGATGGAACAGCTGTCGGCCATGTACAATCTGGATACAGGCATCCTGACCGGCTTCTTCCGCTGGTGGGGTCAGATGCTCCGCGGCAACTTCGGCGACAGCTGGGTCTACACGATCCCCGTTACCGAGGAGTTCAACAAGACCATCTGGCTGAGCTTCGTCATGGGCCTGATCACCATGTTTTTCGAAATCATCATCGCCGTGCCTCTCGGCATCGTCGCCGCTACGAAGCAATACAGCAAGACAGACTACACCATCAGCGTTATCGCATTGGCGGGCATTTCCTTGCCTACATTCTTCTTCGCATCGCTTCTTAAGCTGGTATTCTCGGTCAAACTGGGCTGGTTCGACCTGTTCGGCCTCGTAGGCAGAAACTACGAGCAGCTGGACAGCTTCCACCAGTTCCTGGACAAGGCGAACCATCTGGTGCTGCCCTGCGTCACCCTCATCGTGATCAGCATCGGCGGCCTGATGCGCTACACCCGTACGAACATGCTGGAAGTCCTGAATTCTGACTATATCCGTACTGCGAGAGCGAAGGGCCTTTCCGAGCGGAAGGTCATCTATCATCACGCGTTCCGCAATACGCTCATTCCGCTGGTCACCATCATCGGCGGCAGCCTGCCCGGTCTGTTCTCCGGCGCCCTCATTACCGAGACGCTGTATGCGATCCCCGGCATCGGCTATGCTTCGTATAAAGCCATGGTGGGCGGAGACATTCCGTTCTCCATGTTCTACCTGACGTTCCTCGCGATCCTCACACTGCTGGGCAACCTCATCTCGGATATCCTGTATGCCGTCGTGGATCCGCGCGTGCGTATTTCTTAGGAAGGAGGTTCTGACATGTCTGACGAGATCAAGAAAGACGTGCAGCAGGCGGAAGCCGGGACTGCAGAAAAGAAGGAACCTCAGTATTCCTTAAACGACGACAGACGCGTTAAAGTTCTGTCCCCGGGCGCCATGGTCGCCAAGCGGTTCTTCCGCAACCGCATCGCCATGGTCGGCCTGGTCATCCTGATCTTCATGTTCGTGTTCTCCTTTATCGGAGGCATTCTCTCTCCCTACTCCCAGGATCAGCGCTTCTACCGCGTGGATTCTCTGAGCAAGGAGTACTGCTCCGCCATCGAGAATACGGAATTCCGCTATGCCGTGGCTGACGGCCAGGAATTCACCTCCATCATCCAGGCCCAGATGGTGCTCGCGACGCAGAAAGGCGTCAACGAGTTCTCCTTCAAGGGCGTCAATTACGTGATGGAGCCTGTAGGCGAAGACTTCTACATCGTAAAACTGGCGAACGGCACCGAGATCGGTCTCGCCTTCAAGAACGTGTTCTCCGAGAGCGATCCGTCCTTCAAGGCGAGCTACACCTTCCTGCGCGAAGCGCTCAGCGCGGATGCGGCAGGGGAGACCACCTTTACCGTGGACGGCAAGGCCTACGATCTGGACGAAAACGGCATCGTGACCCAAGGCAGCACCGAGATCGGCTACATCTCCCGCTACGTCGTACAGCCTCTGATGAGCGACGTGTTCCTGACGAGAGACTTCAAGGAACAGCTCCTGGAAGCGCTGGAGACCGGCGATAAGGACTTCTATTTCACCGATCCCGACGGCGTGGAATCCGATTACGTCATCGAATACAATGCGGCATCCCACAAGTACACCGTTAAGCAGTCCCGCGAGAGCCAGGTGTACGACACCTACGCGGCTCCCAGCAAGGAACACTGGCTGGGCACGGACCGCAACGGCATGGACATGCTCACCCGTCTGATGTACGGCGGCAGAGTCTCCCTCATCATCGGCTTTATCGTTGAGCTGATCGCAAATCTGCTGGGCGTCATCCTGGGCGGCATCTCCGGCTACTTCGGCGGCTGGGTGGATAACCTCATCATGCGTATCGTAGATATCTTCTACTGCATCCCGTCCACGCCTATCCTCATCATCTTAGGCGCCGCAATGGATGCGCAGATGGTCGATCCGACCGTCCGTATGATGTACCTGATGCTCATCCTGGGCTTCCTGTCCTGGCCGGGCGTTGCGCGTATGATCCGCGGACAGATCCTGTCCTTAAGAGAGCAGGAATTCATGACCGCGACCGAAGCGACCGGTATCCGGGTCAGCAGACGTATCTTCCGGCACCTGGTGCCCAACGTTATCCCTCTGCTGATCGTTTCCGCCTCCATGGGCATCGGCGGCACCATCATCATGGAAGCGACGCTGTCGTTCCTCGGCCTTGGCGTCAAGTTCCCGTTCGCTTCCTGGGGCAACATCATCAACGACGTAAACAACACCCACGTGCTTACGAATTACTGGTTCATCTGGATCCCTGCGGGCATCCTGCTGCTGGGCACCGTTCTCGCCTTCAACCTGGTGGGCGACGGCCTGCGCGATGCGTTTGACCCGCGGATGAAGCGTTAGGAAAGGAGACCCGACATGGCAAAGAAACAAGACGGTTATCTTTCCGCGAAAGAGTCCAGACGGATCTCAAAAGAAAACAGAAGGATCACCAACGAATACGAAAAGAAGCGCAAGAGAAAGAACGTGCCCGAGTCCGAATATCTGACGACGATGCACGATCCGAACAATGCGGTGGAATTCGACAACCTGCACACCTACTTCTTTACGGACGTAGGCGTGGTAAAGTCCGTGGACGGCGTCACCTTCGACGTGCCCATCGGCAAGACGGTAGGCGTGGTCGGCGAGTCCGGCTGCGGCAAGTCCGTAACCTCTCTTTCCCTCATGCAGCTGCTGCAGCGGCCCCAGGGCCAGATCGTGGAAGGCGAGATCCGCTTAAACCTGGAAGACGGCAAAGCCATCGACGTAACGAAGGCGCCGGAGGAATTCATGCAGACCCTGCGGGGCAACTACATCTCCATGATCTTCCAGGAACCCATGACCGCCCTGAACCCTGTTTTCCGCATCGGTGAACAGGTGAACGAGGTCATCGCGCTGCACGACGGCGAAGGCAAGAGCGAAGAGGATATCAAGGCCCGCACTATCGAACTGCTGGAGATGGTAGGCATCGCCAACAGCGAGGGCGTGTACTCCATGTTCCCCCACGAACTGTCCGGCGGCATGCGCCAGAGAGTCATGATCGCCATGGCGCTGGCCTGCAATCCGCGGATCATCATCGCGGATGAGCCGACGACCGCTCTGGACGTTACGATCCAGGCCCAGATCCTGGACCTGCTGCGCAACCTGAAGGATAAGATCAACTCCTCCATCATGTTCATCACCCACGACCTGGGCGTCATCGCCGAGATGGCGGACTTCGTGGTCGTCATGTACTCGGGCCGCATCGTGGAGGCGGGCACCGCAGAAGAAGTCTTCCTGCATCCCTGCCATCCCTACACCATCGGTCTGATGGCTTCCAAGCCCGTGGTGGGCAAGAAGGTGGACAAACTGTATTCCATCCCCGGCAAGGTGCCCAACCCCATCAACATGCCGGATTACTGCTACTTCAAGGACCGCTGCGAGATGCAGTGCGAAGGCTGCGAAGGGGAGTACCCGGAATATGTCTGGGTGAGCCCGACGCATAGAGTAGCCTGCTACCGTTATTACGACCGGAAGGGAGGAGAAGAATAATGAGCGAAGAAATCAAGAGCACCTTCACTCCCGTAACCTACGACGATCAGTACATTCTGATGGTGAACGGCTTAAAGAAGCACTTCCCCATCAAGGGCGGCATGCTGTCGAAGACCGTAGGCTGGGTCAAGGCTGTGGACGGGGTCACCTTCAACTTGAAGCGCGGCACCACCATGGGCCTCGTCGGCGAATCCGGCTGCGGCAAGACCACCGTCGGAAGAACGATCTTACGGCTTACAGACAGCAAGACGGACGGCCAGGTATTATTTAACGGCAAGGAGGTCTACGACCTTCCCAAGGACGAATTAAGGGCCTTACGGCCGAAGATGCAGATCATCTTCCAGGATCCGTTCTCCAGTCTGTCCCCGAGACTGCCGGTCGGCGAGATCATCGGCGAAGCGGTGCGGGAACACAATCTGGTGCCGGCGAACGAGTTCGACGACTACATCGACAACGTCATGGACAAGTGCGGTCTGCAGCCGTTCCACAAGGACAGATATCCTCACGAATTCTCCGGCGGTCAGCGCCAGAGGATCTGCATCGCGAGAGCGCTGGCCCTGGAACCGGAGTTCATCGTGTGCGACGAGCCGGTCTCCGCGCTGGACGTATCCATTCAGGCGCAGATCATCAACCTGCTGGAAGAACTGCAGAACGAGCATAAGCTCAGCTACCTGTTCATCTCCCACGACCTGTCCGTCGTAGAGCACATCTCCGACTCGGTCGGCGTCATGTACCTGGGCAATCTGGTGGAGTACGGCGACAAGGCGGACATCTTCCGCAACCCGCTGCACCCCTATACCGAGGCGCTGTTCTCGGCGATCCCGGTGCCCGATCCCACGGTAAAGATGAAGCGCATCGTGCTGCAGGGCAGCATTCCTTCTCCGGCCAATCCGCCGGAGGGCTGCAAATTCCACACCCGCTGCTCCAAATGCATGGAGCAGTGCAAACACGTGGTGCCGCAGCAGAAGGAGATGGAGCCGGGTCACTTCGTGGCCTGCCACCTGTACGACTAAGGAGCGCGGATGTACGAGCCGTTTGACCCTGCAGTAGAACTGCAGGACGAACTGAAGGAAGAAGACGCGGAAGACCTGGAAGAATCCATGGTCGTCGCCGACATGAGCGGACTGGCGCCGAAACGTCCCGTCTTCTTTCCGGTGTTCGACGCCGGCAAGCAGATGGACGCGCAGAAAGAGCGGGTGCAGAACGCATCCCGGCAGCAGACGCCCGTGGACATCGACCGGGAAGGGCGCCTGGCCGCCATCAAAGGCGCTCTGGGCGCTTCCTTGCTGATCTGGCTCGTGTATGCGGTAGGTTTCGGGTTGTTTATCTTCGCGATTACGCGGTTGTTTAAGATCTTTTAAGCAAAACAAAAGGACGCTCCTTCCGGGGCGTCCTCTTTCTATGCTTTTTTTATCCTTCGCAGTTGTAATCCGCGCAGTCTTCGCCGAGCTCACAAGCCTCGCAGTCCATGTCGCAGCCTTCCTCGACGATGCCGTAGTCGTGCTCCGCGAATTCGATCAGATCGTCCACGGGATCGTGCTCGTTGACGACCAGCTCCAGCACGTCGGGTCTGGAATAGTGGCCCGTGGCGTCGAATTCCATGCGGCTGGCCGGCACCTGCTGCATGTCGAGGTCCGCGTAGATGATGGCGTCCTCATCCCAGATCGGCTCGGTCAGATAGTGGCCGTAGGGATCGATGACCGCGGAACCGCCGTTGCAGGGCCGCTCGGGCAGATTCTCGTATTCATGCGGGCAGTGGAAGTTGTCCGGATAGTCGTTCTTGTGGAAGTTCTGGTTGACGTGGATGACGTAGCAGTGGCCTTCGATGGCGATGTGCTTGATGGTGTCGTGCCATTCCGGATTGTTGTTCGTGTTGGGCGCCAGGTAGATCGTAACGCCTTTTTCGTACAGCGCGACGCGCGCCAGCGGCATGTAGTTCTCCCAGCAGATAAGGGCGCCGATGTTGCCCCAGGGCGTGTCGACCACGGGGAATTCGCCCTTGTTGCCGTCACCCCAGCACAATCTCTCCGCGCCGGTGGGCTTCAGCTTTCTGTGGCGTGCCAGCAGTGCGCCGTCCGGTCCGAAGATCAGGTTGGTGCAGTACAGCGTGGCGTTCTCCAGGCAGCGTTCGGTGATGCCGATGGAAACGTAGGCGCCGGCCTGCGCCGCAGCATCCGCCAGACGGTCCGTGTCCTCGCTGGGTACGACCACGGAATTATCGTAATAGACCTTCCAGTCCAGTCTGCCGTATTTGTCACGGTTGCCTACGGTAAAGCCGAACGTGAGGCCGAAGGGGTAGCAGGGGATGTAGCTCTCGGGGAAGACGATCAGTTCTGCGCCGTTGTTGCCCGCTTCGATGATCTCCTTGCACGCTTTATCGATGGTGGCGTCCTTGTCGAACATGACGGGGCCGGCCTGCACGAGGGCGATGCGGCAGGTATCTTTTAGGTCTTTCATATTGTTCTCCTTACTGCAAAAATAGTATAATAAGCAAGTTATAACACATTATATCTTTTTGCGGAAAACGCGTAAACAGGAAAGACGATCCATGGAGTGCAAAAAATATAAAGTAGCGGTCCTGGCAGGGGACGGCATCGGTCCGGAGGTCTGCGAAGCTGGCAAGCAGGTGATGCAGGCGGCCGCGGAAAAAGACGGGCACATCGCCTTCCATTTCACCGATCATCCCTGGGGCTGCACTTATTATAAAGAGACCGGCCGCATGATGCCCGAAGACGGCCTGGAGATCCTGAAAAAATACGATGCGATCCTGCTGGGCGCTGTCGGAAGGCCGGATGTACCGGATCACATATCCCTGCGGGGGCTTCTTCTCACGATCCGGCAGGGCTTCGACCAGTATGTCAACCTGCGTCCCGTCAAGCTGCTGAAAGGCGCGCCTTGCCCCTTAAAGGACGTTAAGCGCGAGGATATCGACATGATCTTCGTCCGGGAGAACAGCGAAGGCGAATACGCCGGCAAAGGCGTGCTGGAAGCGGACCGGGCGGAACAGGTGGGCGTCTTTACCCGCAAGGGATGCGAGCGCATCATCCGCTACGCGTTCGAACTGGCGGTCCGGGAGGGCCGGCAGCGGGTGACCAGCATCAGCAAAGGGAACGCCTTAAACTATTCCATGGTGTTCTGGGATAAGATCTTTGCGGAAGTCGCGAAGGACTACCCCCAGATCGAGACAAGGTCCCTGCTGGTGGACGCCGCCTCCATGTTCATGGTCAAGGATCCGGGACGCTTCGACGTGGTGGTCTGTTCCAACCTGTTCGGCGACATCTTAACGGATCTGGGCGCCGCCATCGCAGGCGGCATGGGCCTGTCCGCGGGCGCCAACATCAATCCCGAGCGGAGATTTCCCTCCATGTTCGAACCCATCCACGGGTCAGCGCCGGACATCGCCGGCCAGGGCATTTCCAATCCGATGGCGACGGTCTGGGCCTGCTCCCAGATGATGGACTACTTCGGACGGCCGGACTTGGGGAAAAAAATGCTTAACGCCGTGGAAGCTGTCCTGGAGGAGGGGACCGTGCTCACGCCGGACCTGGGCGGAAGCGCGAAGACGGACGACGTGACCCGGGCGATCATCAACAAGTTATAAAACCATTTAAAGGAGAAACATAAACCAATGGCAGAAAATTGCAACCACAACTGCAGCAGCTGCGGACAGGACTGCGCAGACAGAAAAACCACCGATTTCAGCGAACACCTGAACGAGTATTCCTCGGTGAAAAAGGTGATCGGCGTCGTATCCGGCAAGGGCGGCGTAGGCAAGAGCCTCGTTACCTCTCTGCTGGCTGTATCCGCAGCCAGAAAGGGCCTGAAGACCGCCATCCTGGATGCGGACATCATCGGACCTTCCATCCCCAAGGCGTTCGGCCTTCACGATAAGGCCTATGCCGTGGATCAGGGCATCGTGCCCGTTCAGACGAGGTCCGGCATCGACGTCATGTCCCTCAACCTGCTCATCGACAACGAGACCGATCCCGTCGTCTGGAGAGGCCCCATCATCGCCGGCACCGTTAAGCAGTTCTGGACCGACGTCATCTGGGAAAACGAAGACGTCATGTTCATCGACATGCCGCCAGGAACCGGCGACGTTACGCTCACCGTATTCCAGAGCCTTCCCATCGACGGCCTTATCATCGTCACTTCTCCCCAGGAACTCGTCGGCATGATCGTCGAAAAGTGCGTCAAGATGGCGCAGATGATGAACATCCCCGTGCTGGCCATGGTGGAGAACATGGGCTATGTAGAATGCCCGCACTGCGGCGAAAAGATCTATCCGTTCGGAGAAAGCAGGCTCGCGGACCTGGCGAAGGAGTATCACGTAAACCTTACCGCTGCGCTTCCCATCGATCCCAAGCTGGCTGCTGCCTGCGACAAGGGCGACATCGAAGCATTCGAGGGTGACTGGCTGGACGGCATCACGGACGTCATTCAGAATCTGTAGGTGATCTTATGCTTACCGGAAAACAGAGAGCCTATCTGAGAGGGCTGGCGCAGGAACTGCAGCCCGTCGTCTACGTCGGAAAAGAGAACCTGACCGCTGCGGTGGTCACGGAGATGCACGACTATCTGAACGCCCACGAGCTGCTGAAGGTGAAGATCCAGGAAGGATCGGATCTGGAAGCGAAGGCTTGCGCCAACGAAGCGGCGCAGCGCCTGGGCGCGGAATTCGTGCAGGCTATCGGCCGCCGTTTTGTGCTGTACAGAAAAGCACAGGATCCCGAAAAGAGAAAGATCGTACTGCCGAAATAAGCCTGTCGAAGCAACAGCGTAGGAAGGAGACAAAAATGCGTATCACTTACTATGGCCATTCCTGCTTTACCTTGGAATCGCAAGGGTTTCGGGTCGTGGTTGACCCGTATAGGGATTATGTCCCCGGCTACCGAGCGCTGCATTTGGACGCGGATGCCGTCTTCTGCTCCCACGGTCACGATGACCATGCTTGGGTGCAAGCGGTAACGATACGCGAAAACGCGCCTGCAGACCCCTTTACCGTTACGGAAGTGGCCGGATTCCACGACGATGCGCAGGGCGCAAAGCGCGGACCCAACACGATGCGCATCTTCGAGGCGGAAGGCCTGAAGGCCGTCCACCTGGGCGACATCGGCTGCATGCCGCCGGAAGCGGATCTGGAGAAACTGAAAGGCGCGGACGTCTGCCTGGTGCCCGTGGGCGGTTTCTACACCATCGATGCGGTGCAGGCCAAGGCTCTGATGGACATCCTGCAGCCGAAGATCGTCATCCCCATGCACTTCCGCTTAGGGAACATGGGTTTTGCCGAGATCGGCACCCTGGACGAATTTACAAAACTGTACCGGCCGGAGGACATCCGCTTCCCCGGCACGAATACCCTGGAACTGACGAAAGAGACCCCTGCAGGGGTCACCGTACTGCAGTATCAGTAGACATTCGAAGACTACGGAGGTGTTCCATGTCCGAGACCTATCAAGACGTCCCTTTCAGAAACCGGGAGGACCTGGACCGCTATGCGGTCCGGCGGAATGCCGCACGGTGAAGGATGCAATCTTTTTCCTTCGAAAAAGCAGAAGAAACGCGATATAGGCAAGAAAAAACTCCCGGATGTCCTCCGGGAGTTCGCTTTATTCGCCTGTCGTTTCTTCGGTCCATTCCGTGAAATCGACGATATGGACAGCCAGGGCATCGCCCCGGGCTATGCGGAAATCTTCCTTTGGCAGGATCTTGGACATGCCCCTTCGCACCACCAGGATCAAAACGCCGAATTCGTCTTCGATCTCCTTGGCGGTCATGCCGATCCATTTGCTGTCGAAATCGATGTAGACGGTCTGGATGTTGAGGTCTCTGGGGTCGGAACTTGCCTGCATTTCCGTATAGCGCTCCACGAAGCCGGCGGAGATGATGCCGGTGGGGATGGCCACGGCCCCAACGCCCAGAAAGGCGATGATGATGCCCATCACCTGGCCCATGGGGGTAACGGGACTGATGTCGCCGTAGCCTACGGTGAGGATCGTGGACATGCTCCACCAGATGCCGGAAAAGGCGTTCTTGAAGGCCTCCGGCTGTGCCTCGTGCTCCACGCTGTACATGCAAAGCGACGATGCCATCATCAGGATAAAGATGATAAAGCAGGACGAAGCGATCTGGTTGCGCTTGTCGTAGATAACGGAGGTAATGACGTTAAAGGAATCGAAGGCCTGGTTGACCCGGAACAGCCGCAGGATGCGCACCACCCGCAGCATGCGGAACACCACAAAGCCCGACAAGGGCAGGAAGGGCAGGATCGTAAGGAGCAGCACGACGCCGTCGAAGGATCTCGCAAAACGCCATGCGGCAGCGCCCAGGTTCTTTTCCTCCGGGTACAGCAGATCCGCTGTCCACAGCCGCAGCAGGTATTCCACGCAGAAAAACAGCCCCGTTATGCCCTCCAGCACGTTGATGATGCCCATGTAGGGCTGAAACCTCTCAAAGGTCTGCAGGAACATCATGACGATGTTCACCAGGATCATCACGATGAGCACGTCGTCGAACACGCGGCTGGGGGTGTCGCTGGTATTGCCGATCTGGATGATGTCGAAGATCCTCTTTTTCTTTGCAGACTTCTGCTCCATAGATGCCTCCTGTCTTATCGTTATAAGTATACAACATTTGCGCAAATTTTTTTATCCGTGTTGGACATTTGCTGGACAAGGCCTTGTTATAATAAAGACAGAATTCATATTGGAACAACTGGGAGGACTTGAAAATGTCAGATCCGAACAAAGCCCTCACAAAAGAAGAACAACTGGATATCTTAAACGCCTTTTTTAACCGTATCCTTGGAGAAGGCGAGGAGCCGAAAGCCGGATTGGAGCATCTGAAGGCGCTCCACCCTTTCGATCTACAAGCTTTCTAAGCCTTCAAATCGCCCCGTCAGGGCACGAAATGGGTTTCGGCGGGTAAACTTTGCAGTTCACGCGTAGCCGCTCCGCATTTCTGCGATTTTTCACTAAAGCTGTAACAATAATTTAACCTACAGGTTTATTGAAAGGGGACCAGCCATGTGATATAGTGCTAACGGAAAAGGCCAAAAGGTCCATGAAAAGATAAACGATGAGAACTTCAATGCTGCAAACATTTGAATATGGCATTCGCCCTCTTTGCGGGAAAGAAAACGCAAAGTTGGATTATCGTGCCACAAAAAGACAGCGGAAGGCGATCGGTGATATCGGGTCACAGTTAGCGTAAACAATGTGTTGGTCAGGCCGCTTGTCAAAGAAAGGACAGGCGGCCTTTTTGGTAGGGAAGAGAAAATGTTTGAGATCAAAGGAAAAGTGAATACAGCCATCTGCTACGCGACCGTCGTAGAGGATGAGGCGATCGAGCAGATCCGGCGGATGTGCGATTTCGATTTTACGGAGGGCAGCAGAGTGCGGATCATGCCGGACGTGCACGCTGGCAAGGGCTGCACGATCGGCACCACGATGTCGGTCCACGGAAAGGCCGTCCCCAACGTGGTCGGCGTGGATATCGGCTGCGGCATGTACACGGTCAAACTGGCGGAAAAGGACATCGATCTGGCGAAGGTCGATGAAGCCTGTCACACTATCCCGTCCGGCCAGAACGTATGGCCCGGGCGGATCGAAGCCTTCGACTTTACGCAGCTGCGCTGCTACCGGGAACTGAAGGAGATGAGCTGGCTCAAGCGGTCCTTAGGCACGCTGGGCGGCGGCAACCACTTCATCGAGGTGGAGGAAGGTGCGGACGGCACCAAGTATCTGGTGATCCACTCAGGGTCCAGAAATCTCGGCAAGCAGGTCGCGGAGTTCTACCAGGCGCTTGCGACGGACCTGAACCGGGGCAAGGAGGAGTATCTCAAGGCCCGGAAGGCGATCATCGAGACCTACAAGGCGCAGGGCAGAAAGCAGGAGATCCAGCAGGCGCTCAAAGAGCTGCAGTGGGTCAAGAGAGATGCCACGATCCCTGACGACCTCTGCTATGTCTACGGTGAGTACTTCGACGACTACCTGCACGACGTGGACATCTGCCAGAAGTTCGCCGTGAGAAACAGAGAGCTGATGGCAGAGGTCATCCTGGAAAGGGCGGGCCTCACAAAGGTGGACGCCTTCCACACGATCCACAACTACATCGACGTGGACGAGATGATCCTTAGAAAAGGCGCCATCGCGGCACACGAGGGAGAGCTGGTGCTGATCCCGATCAACATGCGGGACGGTTCCATCCTGGCGCGCGGCAAGGGCAATCCGGAGTGGAACTACTCAGCGCCGCACGGTGCCGGGCGGATCATGTCCAGAAGCAAGGCGAAGGAGTCGCTGGACATGGAGGCTTACAAGGCATCCATGGCAGGCATCTACACGACTTCCGTGAACGAGGCGACCCTGGACGAGGCCCCGATGGCGTACAAGTCCATCGACGATATTCTGGGCGTGGTCACAGAATCTGTGGATGTGATCGAAATTTTAAAGCCAATCTTTAACTTTAAGGCAAGTTAAGCCGGCGCGCGTTTCCGGCTTAGCCTCTGCCGGAAACGGAGCGTAAATGAAATGTGTAAGATACCGGTCATCGATCTGTCTGCGACCGGGCAGAACATCGCGAGGCTGAGGATCGAGGCAGGCATGTTGGTAAAGGACCTGCAGGATATCTTCGGCTTTGCGAACCCGCAGGCGATCTACAAGTGGCAGAACGGTCTTTGCCTGCCAACCCTGGACAACCTGGTGATCCTGGCTGCTGCGCTGGGCGTAGGGCTGGATGAGATCGTTGTGTATCGGGCGGCCTGCGCGTAGCAGCATGCTGCAAATAATTATCTCAGCAACGGTCTTCTAAACCGTCTCTCCCCAAGATGGTTGTCCTCAGTTGTGAGAGGCATGTATGCCAATTTGCAAAAGTAAAGCAAAAAGACTTAGAAAATCTAAGTCTTTTTTCGTTTATGAGTGAAAATGACTTAGATATTGGCCGTAATCTAAGTCATTTTTTGAAAATTCTTCGAAATGGCATAAGATATCTAAGACACTAATCGAAAGTTGTAAAAATGGCATAGATGCGGTCCGGCATTACACAGGCAGCCCGAGGGCTTGGCAAAATGATAGTTTCTGAAAATTGTGAAAGAGTCAAAGGACCTGTCGTGACCCAATGGCACAAGCAGAGATCGTCAATGGGTCGATCGCAACTCCAGCTTGTTTCGCACAGAGACCTTGCATTCCCGGCAAGCCCAATTAGAATAATATTAGAAACAGTTCGCGCACAGTTGGCCGATCCACCATGAGACTATTCATCGCAATACAACTGAACGAGGAAATGCGGAATCTGCTGGGCGATATCCAGGACAGCTACCGCAGGATGGCGGTCCGGGGAAACTATACGCCCGCCGAAAACCTGCATTTAACGCTTGCCTTTATCGGCGAATACGATGACCCGGACAAGGTCCTGGAGGCGCTGGAGACCGTGTCGTTTCAACCGTTCCGGATCTCGCTGGACCGGACCGGCTGTTTTGGCGACCTGCACTGGGCCGGGATCGCGGACAGCCCGCAGCTCGATAATCTCGTAAAACAGATCCGGCATGCGCTGGCGAATGCCGGGATCCCGTTCGATAAAAAGCGGTTTAGAGCACATATTACCTTCCTGCGAAGGGCGACATTTCCACGCGGCGCAAAGACTCCGTTTCCGGGCATCGAACCGGCAAGCATGCAGGTCGAAGAGATCGCTCTGATGTGTTCGACACGGGGCAAGCACGGCATGATCTATACGAAGATCGGGGCCGTAGAGGCGAGAGACGACGGCTAAGGTAAGAAAAATCATGAAACGAGCAGAACAATTAAAACAGATCTATAACCTGCAGCCTCACGAAGAGGGCGGCCATTTTGCGGAAGTGTATACGGCACCTTTCGATAAAGACGGCAGGGCGCTGTCCGGCAGTATCTATTTCCTGCTGGACGGGGAAGAGACTTCCCGTTTTCATCGGATCGACTGCGACGAGGTCTGGTATTTCCACGAAGGCTGCGGGATGAAGATCACTGTGCTGATGGACGGGTCACAGAAGGAACTTCTGCTGGGCAGCGATCTGGAACGGGGCGACCGGGCGATGGTCGTCGTCCCAAAAGGCAGTGTGTTTGCCGCGGCAAATCTGGATCCGCAGGGGTATACCTTCGTTTCCTGTATGACCACGCCTAAGTTTTCCTACGACGGATTCCAGTTGGTCGTCTCCGTCGCTGAGATGCGGCAGGCGGATGCGAGAACCATTGCAAACGGCACGCCTTCGATAGAACTGATGCGCAGAGCTGCCCAGGGCATTTTCGATGCGTACGACGGATGGATGGGTCACAGAACGCTGGTGATCTGCGGCAGCGGCAACAACGGCGGGGACGGCTATGCGCTGGCGGAGATCTTGTCAACGCATGGCTATCCTGTGGCGATCCTGCGCGTATCGGATAAGTTTTCGGAGGATGGCCGGTATTATTATGAAAAGTGCCGGGCGCTTGATGTTCCGGTGTTTACCTACAAAGAGGCCTTCGATTTCTCCGGCTACGATATCCTCGTAGACTGCATGCTGGGTACGGGCTTTTCCGGCGTTCCCAGGGAGCCGGTCGCCGGGGCGATCCTGCGGGTCAACGAGGCGAAAGAAAAGGGCGCATTCGTGATCTCCGCAGACATCAACAGCGGGATGAACGGCGACACCGGCGAAGCGGAGATAGCCGTCAAGAGCGATCTGACGGTATCGATCGGATATCTGAAGCACGGCCTGCTGCAGGACAAAGCAAAGGAACTGATCGGCCGGCTGGTGAATGTGGAGATCGGAATAGAACTATGAAGAATGCGAAAGAGGGTGAGCCCATGCAACATCAATACGATTTTGACAGACCTATCGACAGACGGAACACGAATTCGTTTAAATGGGACATTCCCGAGCGGCACATGGGCACGGAAGACGTGTTGGGCATGTGGACGGCGGACATGGGTTTTCAAAGTCCTGCACCCGCGCTACGCTGCGGGAGGCGCTGAAGAGGCTGGAGAGGATCTGATCGGATATGAAGATCTGGCTGGACGATCTGCGGGACACGCCTGCAGGATACACAAGAGCATACTGCGTCGCGGATGCGAAAAATCTGATCGAAGACTGTGAGCGGCGGGGCGAAAGAATTGAAGTGATCGACCTGGACTACGATCTCGGCATGTATGAGTTCTATGGCGGGAAAGGGATCCGGTTATTGGAGTGGCTTCACGAACGGAATACGCACTATCCTTGCGAGGTTCACTCGACGCATCATTACGGCAAGCCGGAGATGGAACGGTATATCTGGTGGAACTGGGTGTAAAGCAGAATAACAAAGTCGGCGAAGAGGGGAAAATAGTTTCGAAGAAAAACTTCGGCTGATAAAGCCGAATCTGTGAGGTGAACGGGCGTGAAGATCGAATGGGTGGAAGGCTTTGAAATCATGGCTGCCGCTGAAAACGGCAAAATCGTAATATCTGCAAACAGAGAGGGCTTGCTCTCGCTGGCAAAACACCTGACGGCACTTGCAGACAGTGAGCCGGGAGAACATATCCATTATGATGAATACAACTCTCTCGAAAGCGGCTCGGCAGAAATCATTATTGAAAGAGTTTTGTGAAACGTGAAAAGATTTGAACACACCAACAGACCAGGTTTCTGGCTTGGATTTATCGACTTCTTTACTGCAGGTCTGTTTTTCCTGATCTACATGCCGATGGGGCTTCAAAACGAACTGGAGAGCATTCTTGGCCATAAAGTGCGTCCGTATTGGCAGGCTTATCTGCTTGGCATACCGGATCTGTTTATCTATCCACTGGTATGGATGGCAAGGATCGCGGAAGAGCTGAAAACCAAGGCTGAGGAACTTGGTCTTGATGGTCCGCACACATCCTGGAAGCATATGTTCTGGTGGAACATTCTGGGATGCCTGTGCTTCGGGCCCATGATCGCGACCGGGCGCTTTTTTAAGACATTAAACCAGATCGAGACAGAATTGAACAAAAGCATTCCGGAGGGAGAGTAATGTTTACCGTCGATTACAAAACGCTCACGTTGTCCTTTAACGAATTTCATGATGTTTCGGACTCGGATATGCCGGAGTACGGAGAATACTGCCTGCTGGAACTGAAGAACGGGGACTATACCGCCGGCGGCTGGCTTCCTTCCGAGAACGGACGCAGTGCAGCAGGGAAGTTCCTCCGCGGAACTGCCGACACGGTCGATTCGGAAGAGGTGGCAAGATGGCACTCTCTGGATCGCTATGACCTTACGGAAACCCTGGAAGACGAGGAGATCGGCTGGATTAACCTCGGGCCGGAAGACGAGGGGATCCGCAGCGTTCAATTGGATGGCTTCAAATCCTTTGCAGACAGAAAGAACCCGAAAGAGGAACAGTTCTGCCTTTTGATCATGAAGAATGGCAGCCTGGCAGCCGGCAGATGGAACAAGTGGCGAGGCGAAGCCGGCGGCGCTTTTATTTATTCGTCAGCGCTGGCAAGCCATAGCTGGGACGAGGTATGGGCATGGACGCCGCTCAGCTCCGATGAGTTCTTCGCGATGGAGGTGGAACGGGAGGCCGAAAAAAAGCGGGAAAAGAAACTGAATAAGAACCCTTCGGTGGACCCGGAACTGTTCAAATATGGATTGGACATTAACGCGTATTACGAAAAGGCTTTGGAAAAGCTGCGCGGAGAGTTCTATTGGGCGACGCTTCCGATGATGAAGAAGCGCACCCCGGTCTGGCAGATCGCACCCCTTCATGGCAAATATGTTTTCGGTCAGATCAGCAGAAACTATTACGACGATTCCGACATCGTGACCCCCTGGACAGAGGGAACTACTGCAGACGAGTTCATCGAGTTTCTGTGCAGCTATACGCACGAGACGGTGGAACACTCGAATCCGGAAGAGAAGTTCAAGTTCGGTACGGACATAAACGTATATCTGGAAAAGGCCTTCGAAAAAGTAAAGAAGGATTACCGCTGGCTCGATAAAAAGATGCTCCAAAAGAGCTGGCAGTACGATATACAGAAGGTCGACGGAGACCTTGAGTTTGTCCGAAAATATGGAGATGAGGCGGAGTATTCGGTATTCGACGTTGAAAGCGCCGAACGGTTTATCGAATGTGTGGAGGGTGACTATCAGAGCGCGGCGCTTGCGGCCAATAAGACCGTGGCAAGCTATGAACCGACCTTCGGCCATATCAGTCTGTATGGCTGGAATCTTGAAAGCTATGTCTTTTACAAGCTGAAGTCGGGGGACTACAAAGTGAGCGTGACCGCCGGGGACCGTGTGACTGGCGGCAGCAGAGATTTTTTCATCACTCCGTATTGCTTTGAAGCAAAGACCTACGAGGAGTTTCTGGACCGCTATCTGGAGATCGTTCCGGACTATTCGTTCGGGCTCGGCAAGAAGGAGCTTCTGCCGGATAAGGAGTTGAAGAAATTCCTTGGATATTAAAGGCAACGATCTGTTTTGGGGTCAACGTCTAACCGGGATTTGCGGAGGTAAGCAAATGGAATTTATCAAAGTAACAAAAGAGAATCTGGGAAAAGAGCATATCTGCTGCGCCATCTCCAATAACAAGGATAAACAGGTTTCATCAAAAAAAACATGGCTCGCAGATCGGTTCGACGATGGGCTTGTGTTTCTGAAAAGCGTGGAACGAGGCAAATGCTTTATAGAGTACATTCCTGCAGAGAATGCATGGAATCCGATAGATGCAGATGGGTATACGTA
>Ga0256404_1001985_pt1 | contig 46820 bp, 37 predicted proteins | sample RumenRJG_01DNA_FD_185990 | JGI IMG/M metagenome (GOLD analysis project Ga0256404, IMG submission 185990) | Bovine rumen microbial communities from Lethbridge, Alberta, Canada - RJG_01 | ecosystem: Host-associated > Mammals > Digestive system > Stomach > Rumen | place: Canada: Alberta | collected... | reverse complement strand
ATGGATTAAATCAATAGGAAAACCTATTAATCCAAATGATAAATGATTTATGAATGTCAATACTTTAGCACCACCAACCCCTCCGCATCAAACCCAATCGACTAAATCCAACCACCATCCCGAACCCGAATCGACTCTCAGCTACGCTGATGTCAGTCGATGAGGGCGAGGGTAGCGAATTACGGTAGTAACGAGCAAGATATTTTTTTTGCTCAGGCAGTATAAAAACTTAAGAGACAAAATAAATGAGGAATACTATGAAGAAAGGCTTATATTCTATATTAATCTTAGGATTATTATGTCTAGCGTTTGCTGGATATATAATAATACCTAACTTTAATTATTTAATACTAGGGAAAACGCTTGATTTAAATAAGTATATAGAAGATAATGGTTCGTCACCAGTTGATCTTCCTGAGAATGAGATAGTAACATTATCGATAAATAAGTGTTATGGAGAGTTTTCACAGAGATCACGTTTGAAGAGTAGTGATGAGAAGTATTATCTTGTTGAACTAGAAGATAAATCTACCATAGTTGTTGAGGTTGTAGTTTCGAAGAAAACAAATATTGCTATACTTGATAAGATATCCGAGGATACAAAATCTTCTAGAGATAGAACATCGTATAGCACCTTAACTTATACTGGTAAGTTGATGGAACTTCATGATAATAAAGTGAATAAGGCTTGCGCGTCTTATGTTGAAGAGTTGAAAAAAGATAAAATTATGGATGACGATGTTAATGTCAGACAACTAGTTATCAATTCTGGCGGAGAACGCTTTTGGGGAATTCTTTTAACAGTGATATTTTTATTCTTAGGCGTCTTATTCTTATTTGTTGGAATTAAGTCATTTTTTGTGGAGGTGTAGAATATTTTGGCACCCACAACATATAATATATAGAAGAGAAGGAAGAAAGTATGTTTACAAGAGTTATAAATGAAGAGTATGCAGTGCTGCACAATGCAAATGAGATCGCAAGACTTGGCCGCAGAGCCCTAATAGTTACAGGAAAGTATTCAGCGAAGAAGAATGGTTCGCTGCTTGAGCTTCAGAAGGTACTTAGTGATACAGGTACTGAGTATGTTATCTTTGATCAGATCGAGGAGAATCCTTCAGTTGAGACTATAAAGCAGGCAAGAGATATGGGTGTCAGCAAGGGCACGGACTTCTGTATAGGTCTGGGTGGTGGTTCACCTATGGATGCAGCAAAGGCGATAGCAATTCTTCTATATCATAGTGAGAAGGATGTGAATTATCTATATGAGAAGCCAGCTTCTGACGAAGTGGATGAGTATGGTCATACACTAGCTTATCCAGTTGTTGCGATTCCTACTACCTGTGGAACTGGTTCAGAAGTTACTGGTGTGTCGGTTCTGACTCGTCATGATCTTAAGACAAAGAAGAGTCTTCCACATCTGGTTTTCCCAGAGGTAGCACTTCTGGATCCAAGATATCTGATGTATGCGCCACATAGTGTACTGAAGAATACATCTATAGATACTATGTCCCATCTTGTAGAAAGCTACATCAACAACAATGCAACGACAGAGAGTAAGGCACTCGTACTTGAGGGACTTAAGCTGTGGAGTCGAGGCAAGGATGTTATACTCGGCAAGAGACGTGTTGGTTATACGAAGGATGAGCATATCGAAAATGTATCTGACTTCGTTCGAAGAACTCAGGATCCAGAGAAGGCTGAAGCTGATAAGATTACAGATCTGAAGATTCTTAGTGATATGCTGACTGCTTCAAATATTGCTGGAGAGGCTATAGCTATAACAGGAACTTCACTTCCTCATGCTCTGAGTTATAGACTTACTTATGAGGCAGGTATCAAGCACGGCCCTGCAACTGGAATCTTCCAGCCAGGATTTATGAGATTTGCCGATGAGGATACACAGAAGAAGTTACTTAAAGCGATGGACTTTGCATCACTTGATGAGTTTAAAGCATTTCTTGGAAAGACTTGTGATATAAAAGGACTTGGTGATATGCAGTATAGTCTACTGGTTGAGAATTCGATTAAGGATATTCTTGCTGATCCAAAACGTATCGAAAAGGTTCCATATCCTGTCGATAGAGAAGTTTTAGAGAGTATTGTCTCATAAAAAGTTTGAGAAAAAACGGTAATTTTTGTTAAAATTATACGAAATCACAAAATTCTTAAAAAATCGGTTGCAAATGAAAACCTATTGTAATATACTTACGTGGTACTTGAAAGACAGTACTTATACGTAACGGGCCGCTAGCTCATTTGGTAGAGCACCTGACTCTTAATCAGGGTGTGCGGGGTTCGAGCCCCCGGCGGCCCACTCCAGGAGGGCTGAGGACTTTGTGTAGGCAAGGTTTTTGGCCTTTTCTTATGCCCGTTTTCATCCGATGCTAAAAGCGTCGGATGTTTTTGTATGAAGCAGTCTTATGAAACATTCTATATGTGTGAAATGGAGTCGAGAATGTACAAGAGTGATACAATCTGTGCTGTGGCAACTGGCCTTGGTAGGTCGGCCATAGGAATCATAAGGGTGAGTGGTCCAGAGGCAATCCAGATATGTGACAAAGTATTTGTTGGTAAGAAGCGTATCTCAGAAATGAAGAGCTTCACAGCTGCATTTGGAAAAATCTGCGATGGGGATAAGGTCCTTGATGAGGCGATAGTTCTCGTAATGAAGGGACCGAAGACTTACACCACTGAGGATACCGTAGAGCTTGATCTTCATGGTGGCCCATATGCTCTTCGATGTGTTATGGATCTGCTCGTAACACTTGGTGTGAGAGTTGCTGAACCAGGTGAGTTCACGAAGAGAGCTTTTCTTGGCGGCAGGATCGACATGACTGAGGCTGAGGCTGTTATGGATGTGATAAATGCTGAAACCGAAAGGTCGCTTTCTACATCTTTAAGTCAGCTGTCAGGTAAGCTGCGTGATGAGGTTGTGAGTCTTCGAGAGAAGATACTCTATCATACTGCATTTATCGAGGCGGCACTTGATGATCCAGAGAACTATGTTCTTGATGAGGAATATAACCATAAGCTTGAGCAGGAAGTGCGAGAGCTGAAGGCTAGAATAGAGAAGGATCTTTCTACTGCGGAAGAAGGAAGGATTCTTAGAGAAGGAATCAGAACTGCGATAGTTGGTAGGCCAAATGTTGGAAAGTCTTCTATGCTTAACCGTCTTCTTGGGGAAGAACGTGCTATCGTAACTGAGATAGAGGGAACGACGAGAGATACTCTTGAGGAATATGTAAGTATCGGCGGCGCGCTTCTTAGACTTATAGATACTGCAGGAATCAGAGAGACGGATGATACTGTAGAAAGAATTGGAGTTGATAAGGCGAGAGATGCGATAGAGTCTGCAGATCTTATCTTGATGCTGCTGGATGGAACCAGCTCACTCACCGAAGAAGATAGAGAGATTATCAGCGGGCTTTCTGGCAAGGAAGTAATCGTTCTCATCAACAAGAGCGATCTATCGGATGCCAGCACAAAGAGTGATTCAACTAGTCATACTACGCACACTATAATAGAAGAAAATGATTTAACCAGCTGTCTTCAGGATGCAGTAGTGAAGGGATATCATATAATCAACACTTCAGCAAAGACTGGTCAGGGAATGGAAGAACTTACTTCTCTTATCGGAGGGCTGTTCTTTAGTCAAGATATAGATTATAATAATCAGGTATATGTAACCAGGGCTAGACATAAGAATGCACTTACAGTTGCAAGAGATAGTCTAGGTAAAGTACTGGATAGTATAGAAGCAGGTTTAGGAGAAGACTTCCTTACTATCGATCTTATGGCGGCTTACGAGTCGCTGGGTGATATCATAGGTGAGACATTACAAGACGATCTCGCCGACAAAATATTTAGTGAATTTTGCATGGGAAAATAAATTACTATTCACAGTAGTAAGAAAAAAATATGAAACAGACTGCTTGCAGGCTATTTTTCATATTTTTTCTTACTAACTGCGAAGCAGGAATTAAAAAATCATGAGGAAAGTGTCTGCAAAGCAGACAGTAGAGTGCGATAGCACGGACTTTCCGAATGGGTTTTTAATTACTGTGAATAAGAAAAAAGGAATTAATATGAACGTCGAAGAATCTTATGACATCGTAATAATTGGAGCGGGACATGCCGGATGCGAAGCAGCGCTCGCGGCAGCCAGACTTGGATTTGAAACTATCCTCTTTACAGTAAGTATGGATAGTGTTGCTTTGATGCCTTGTAATCCGAATATTGGTGGAAGCTCCAAGGGACATCTGGTGCGCGAGATAGATGCACTGGGTGGCGAGATGGGTAAGAATATAGATAAGACTTATATTCAGTCGAAGATGCTAAATGTATCAAAGGGTCCTGCTGTTCATAGTCTGAGAGCTCAGGCCGACAAGGGCGAATATACTAAGCAGATGAGACTTACACTTCAGAAGGAACCACGTCTTACACTTAGACAGGCAGAGATATCGGAGCTTATCTATGAGAAGACAGATGACGGAGTTAAGGTCGTAGGTGTAAAGGCTTATTCAGGAGCTGTCTATCACGCAAGGGCAGTTGTTCTCTGCACAGGCGTTTATCTCAAGGCAATGTGTATCTACGGAGATACGATAACATATACTGGACCAAATGGACTGATGGCCGCGAATCATTTATCTGATTCTATGGAAGCAGGTGGCATCCCACTTAGAAGATTCAAGACGGGTACTCCACCTAGACTTGACGGAACGACTATCGACTATTCGAAGATGGCCGAGCAGAAGGGCGATGAGAGGATTCAGCCTTTTTCCTTCATGAATACTGAGGAGGATATCGCGCGTGATCAGATATCCTGCTGGCTCACTTACACAGGTGAGGAGACCCATAACATTATTAAGGAAAATATCGACCGTTCTCCACTCTTCTCAGGAGTGATAAAGGGAACCGGTCCTAGATACTGTCCTTCTATTGAGGACAAGATTATGAAGTTCCCAGATAAGGACCGCCACCAGCTCTTTGTTGAGCCAGAGGGTGAGTTCACTACGGAAATGTATCTCGACGGAATGTCATCTTCTATGCCTGAGGATGTGCAGTACCGCATGGTGCACTCTGTACCGGGACTCGAAAATGCTAAGATAACAAGACCTGGATATGCTATCGAGTATGACTGCATCTCCGCAACTGATCTTAAGCCATCCCTTGAGTTTAAGAGTGTGTCAGGACTCTTCTCTGCGGGACAGATTAACGGAAGTAGCGGCTATGAAGAGGCAGGTGCACAGGGGCTTATTGCAGGTATAAATGCAGCTAGACTCCTTCAGGGTAAAGAAGCAGTTGTTTTATCCAGAAGTGATGGATATATCGGAGTTCTTATCGACGACCTTGTAACTAAGGAGACGAAGGAACCTTATAGAATGATGACTAGTCGCGCGGAGTATAGACTCCTACTTAGACAGGATAATGCTGATCTTAGACTTACGGATATCGGACATGAGATCGGTCTTATAGATGATGAGCGTTACGCATCATTTTGCAAAAAGCGTGAGATAATTAATTCTGAGATTCAGCGACTTAAGGAAACCATGGTTGGAGCGGCAAAGGAGAACCAGAAGTTCCTGGAGAAGCATGGCAGTTCGCCTATCCATACGGCTGTGTCTCTGGCAGATCTGATAAGAAGACCGGAGTTTAGTTATGAACTGATTGCGGAGCTTGATACTGAGAGGCCAGAACTTCCTCTGACTAGAGAGATTACCGAGCAGATTGACATTTCTCTAAAATACGAGGGATATATTGATAGGCAGAAGAGACAGGTGGATCATTTCCTGAAGATGGAAGGAAAGAAGATCCCTGCGGATATTGATTATAGTCAGGTTAAGAATCTTCGAATAGAAGCTAGACAGAAACTTGAGGCTGTGAGACCGGAGTCTATAGGACAGGCAACGCGTATCTCTGGCGTTTCACCAGCCGATGTTAACATGCTATTACTTTACTTAAAAATGTAGACAGGGGATATACATGAACATTATAGTTTTTGATCTGGAGTGGAATCAGAGCCCGATCGGGCAGGCTGGGGAACATCCTAGAATGCCATTTGAGATAATCGAGATTGGTGCTGTGAAGCTTGACGAACACTACCATATAATAGATGAGTTTCGCCGGCTCATAAAGCCAAAGCTCTATCCGACTCTGCACAAATACATAAGGAATATTCTCAACTACGATGAGAAGGAACTCAGGAAGTCAGGCGTTGATTTTAAGGTTGCCTGTTCAGACTTCCTTCGTTGGTGTGAGACTGATGAGTCCATAGAAGTAGAGGACGGGGTTACCGTAAAGGTGCCTTATTCCTTCTGCACTTGGGGACCGTCAGACTTGAATTATCTACAGACCAACATGGACTTCTATCGTATGGAGAAGTTACCATTTCCTCTTAAGTTTTACGATATTCAGCAGATATATGCTGATAAGTTTTCGAAGGATAAAACTATATGCAAGCTTGAGAAGGCAGTCGAGAGACTGAAGATTGAGCATAGCAGACCTTTCCATGCAGCCGTAAATGATGCTTACTACACGGCCATGGTTCTGCAGAAGGGACACTTCGGTAACATTGAGGAGAAGTTCACATTTGACGTATATAGACATCCGAAGAATCAGGATGAATCTATAACTGAGTTTCATAACAAGGTTCTTGATCATATATCTGGAGAGTATGATTCAAGATGTGATGCTATGAATGATCCTGAGCTTCTTACTATAAGATGTTCTCGTTGTGGTGGAAAGACTACCAAGAGAATTGATTGGTTCCAGAACTCCAGCGGAGTGGAGTATGCAGTTGGCAGGTGCTTCAGGCATGGAAACATGCTGGCATCTATGCGATTTAAGCCAGCATCGGATAGTTCTACACGTATCTTTGCAGTAAAAAAGATCGTGCCTATCAGCAAGACCCGATATAAGGAGGTCAAAGCAAAGCACGATCAGATAGAAGCAAAGCAGCGCGAGAAATATATGAATTATCGCAGAAAGAAAAATATGAAGTAATATAATGTAAGAGATATTTACTTCAGAGGCTCTCTCTTTGCGGTTCCAGGTTTTCTTGGATAAGCCTTTGGAGTTGGCTTCGTCTTTCTGATAAGAACGAAGCTACGGGATATATCACTATCGGCGAGCTGGAAGCGAACGACGTCTTCAAGTTCTCCACCGAGAAGCTTTATAGCTTTCTTGGAGGAAGCAAGTTCTTCTTCTATATCCTGTGATTTATAGGATATAAAGAGACCACCGACTTTAACATATGGCAGGCAATATTCTGTAAGTACATCGAGACTGGCAACTGCCCTTGAAACTGCTATATCGAAATGGTCGCGGAGCTTCGGATTTCTGCCGCCTTCCTCGGCGCGAGAATGTATCGTAGTGATGCCATTTAGATTTATGGCGGTGATAACATCATCTAGAAACTTAATTCTCTTACTTAGCGAATCAAGAAGTGTTAGCTGAATGTTTGGACATGCTATTTTTAGCGGGATAGCGGGAAAACCAGCTCCTGTACCAACATCAATCATGCTGACATTTTTTGATGAAATGATATTTGCGGCAGGGACTGCAGGTAGTAGAGAAAGGCTGTCAGCGAAGTGCTTCAGAGCGAACTCCTCTGGATCTGTTATAGCAGTGAGATTCATCACTTGATTTTTTTCTATCACCATGTCTCTATAAGTGGTGAACTGTTCTATCATAGTCTCACTAAGGTCAACACCTAGCAGATCTGCATAATACGCTATATCTTTCATTAGCATCCTCCAGTATTGTCTAAAAATATATAGATAGAATAAGATACATGCAAAGTAAAATCAATAAAGGTTTTATATTTTTTTGATTTATGGTATTATGCCATATGGTAATTTGGACTTAGGAGAATTATTAATTAAGTTTTCATTTCAATATATACTATTTTCAATATACAAAAATTAAGAGGGATAAAGAATATTTATTCAGAGGAGAGTTTATGAAGGCGCTTAGAGTTATGGGCTACATCTTTGCTGGTATTCAGCTGATTCTTTCAGGAGTTGTGCTGTACCTTGCATTATCAACTAATTTTGTTCCAATGGGATATGGTATAGCTGCAGGAGCAGTAATACTGGTGCTTACGGCACTTTGCATATTCCTGACAACGAAGAAGAAGAAGCTAACGAGAATCGTATCACTCGTTATATCGATTCTTATCAGTATAATGATGGCATTTGGAATATACTATCTCCTCGTTACGATCAAGACCATGAACGACGTTACTGGTATAACTACTGAGGTCGATGAGATAAATGTATATGTATCTAAGGACGACGCAGTACAGTCTATAAATGAAGCTATTTCGAATGGATATACTTTCGGTCTCTCTGCAACAGATGACCAGGCACACATCAACGAAACTATCAGTAAGATAGAGGGTGATGTAGGTGCTACTATCACAACAAAGGAATATGATACAATATTCGACCTGATCACAGGATTTGAAAGCGGAGAAATCCAGTCATTTATCACAAATGCTGGTTCACTCGTTATGTATGAAGGCGCAGCAGAAGAGAATATGAACTACTCTGCTAAGCTTAAGACTATTATGGAGAATACAATCGTAGAAGAGATTGCAGAAGAAGAGCCAGCTGCTGTAGATAAGGATCACTTCTGTGTATACTTCAGCGGTATTGATACATTTGGAACAGTTAGTACAAAGAGTAGAAGTGATGTAAATATCATCGCAGTTGTTAACAATGATACTAAGCAGGTTCTTCTTGTATCTACACCTAGAGATTACTATGTACCACTTTCAGTATCAAAGGGTAAGAAGGATAAGCTTACACATGCTGGACTTTATGGAGTTGATTGTTCAGAGAACGCTCTGGAGGAACTCTATAATATAGATCTTAACTACTACGTAAAGCTGAACTTCTCTGGATTCCAGGGAATCATTGATGAGATTGGTGGAATAGATGTTGATTCAGAGATGGCATTTACATCTATGACAGAAGAAGGAACATATAGCTTCAGCAAGGGAGTTAATCACTTAAATGGTGAGGAGGCTCTGGGCTTTGCTAGATCAAGAAACTTCAAGGAAGGCGATAGACAGCGTGGACGTAACCAGATGCAGGTTATCAAGGCTACTATCAACAAGCTTGAGACTCCAAGTACACTTAAGAACTACAGTGGTATTATGGAGACAATGGATGGCTTCTTCCAGACTGATATGTCAACAGAGGATATCGGATACCTTGTTCAGAGCACACTTTCTGATGGTAACTGGGAAGTTCTGACATATAGTGTTGGTGGAAATGATTCTACTGAGACATGTTACTCTACAGGTTCACAGCCACTCTACGTTATGCTTCCAAATGATGAAGATGTAGAGTATGGTACAACTATCATCAACAGAATCCTTAGCGGCGAGAAACTTACTCAGGATGAGATAAATGTTTATTTGAATAACAAGGACGCAGAGGATATAATAGATGAAGATGCAGTAAATACTGAACTTACTGAAGAAAAGGACACAGAGTCTACAGAAGAGTAAACTAATTGAGGGATAAAAGTATGGGAAACAGTTCACAGAGTCCAGTTCTTGTAGTTATGGCTGCAGGACTTGGAAGCAGATTCAAGGGCTTGAAGCAGATTCAGCCTGTTGACGATGCAAATCATATCCTCATGGACTATGCAGTATATGATGCGCTTGAGTGTGGATTTTCAGAGATAGTATTTATTATAAGAAAAGATTTTGAAGATAAGTTTAAGGAAGCGATAGGTGACAGGATCAGTGCTAAGTGTCCGGTAACCTATGTATATCAGGAGCTTACAGATTATCCTGGAGATATAGACTTTCCAGAAGATAGAACTAAGCCTTGGGGAACAACTCATGCTCTCTGGAGTGCGAGAGAAGCGCTTCGAGGAAAGAGCTTCCTTACTATAAATGCTGATGACTTCTATGGAAGAGGTGCTTACGCGGCAGCATTCAACTTCCTTAGCAGTGTGAAGGATGAGGATGGAACTCATCATGGTTGTATCTGCTATGATCTTGTAAAAACTCTTAGTCCAACTGGAACTGTATCTAGAGGAATCTGCAAGGTTGACAGTGAGAACAATCTTGTTAGAATAGATGAAAGAAAGAATATTAAGCTGGAAGATGGTAAGGGCTTCTTCACACTTGATGGTGGAGAGACATTTACCGAGATTCCGGAAGGGTCTCTTGCTTCCATGAATCTTTGGGCTTTCGGCAGAGGTTTTATCGATGATATAGAGGTGAGCTTCAAGAAGAGGTTTGAGGAAGGCGTTAAGGAAAATCCTCTTACCTTTGAAGAAACTATATCAGATGCAATCCAGGATATACTTACTAGAAAGTCAGGCAGTGTAACTTGCATTCCAACGGATGAGCAGTGGTTCGGTATGACATATATCGAAGAGCTGGATATGGTTAAGGACAGGCTCAAGACTCTTAGAGAGGAAGGCGTGTATGTCGACTCAAAATGGTAATAATGCTATACCATTTTATGAAAAGGATAGTTCCTACAAGATAGCTGGTGCTTTATCGGTAGGTGGTGCTGTCTTTATGATTGCGGGTACATTTTTCCATTGGATCAGTCTTTTTGTAAAGACTACAGAGGTCGAGCATGGTGGTATCAGCTTGATAAAAGCGGTGATACATATAATCCGCGGCGGCTTCAGTATAGGAAATATACTTCCTGCATTTTTTCTGTTGCTTTTCTATGCGACAGTTGTATTCCTTGGACTTCTAGGATTTAAGGATAATTTTCAGAGACAGCCATTTCTTGTTAAAGGAAAGAAGCGAATAAGATTTGGTGCACTTGCAGCATCATTGGTCTTTGTTATCGTGCTGGTCAAGCTTCCAGCCATGAAGGAAAATCTTAAGAGATTTTATGATCTGAGAGACAGTTGGGCATCCTTTATTAAGTCTAGTAAAGAAAATGCTGTACCAGGCGCAGGACTTATGAGCTGCCACTTGTTTATCGGACTTGGAATGATACTTTTCATTATCGGATTTGCAGCATATCTTGCATCTATTATCTTCAACTTTGTTCTTGAAACACTGAATGAAGATGATTAGAGATTTTGAGAATAAAGCTTGTAATAAAAAAGTGCCTTGCGGCACTTTTTTATATTCCATCAACTTCTTCTTTTGCAAGCTTTCCGTCGCGGAGTATATTCTTAAGCTTTATAGCATCGTCTTCTTCCAGAGCTTCCTTATATTCTTCGAGATACTTGATGATAGTATCAAGTTCGAATAGAAGGTTGTCCTTGTTCTCCAGGAATATCTCAGTCCACATGTTTTCGTTAAGCCATGCAACACGAGTCATATCCTTGTAGCTACCTGCGGAGAAACCTGCATGCTCTCTAGCAGTTGGGCTCTTGATGTAAGCATTTGAAACCAGGTGAGCCATTTCCGAAGTAAATGCTATCATCTGGTCGTGTTTCTCTGAAGAACAGATAGTAATACTTCCGAATCTACAAGGGGCGAGCACATCCTTAATGTGGTTACAAAGGTTGAGGTCGCGGATATCTTCAGGTACGAGGATCATAGATGAATCTCTGAAAAGCTTGCTGGTACTGTACTTGTAACCAGAGAACTTCTTACCTGCCATAGGATGTCCACCAACAAATGTGAATCCATACTTCTTAGCTATAGGGAAGCACTCCTTACAGATACGGCGCTTAAGTCCACCTGTATCAAGTACGAGAGCCCCCTTCTTTATAAGAGGCGCCTTTGTAGTTATAAAATCAATAATTGCCTGATTATATAGAGCTGGAATGATAAGATCACATTCACCTATGTTGTCATCAGTAAGTGTATCATCCAGAGTTCCGTCGAGCTTCGCGAAGGAACAGATTGATTCATCGATATCGTATCCGAGAATCTTTGCATTGCTGTGACTCCTAAAAGCCTTTGCGAAGGAACCACCTATCAGTCCGAGACCGACTATACCGACAGTCTTAACTCCTGAACGCTCGAAGTCTCCGAGTATTCCTTTCTTTTCCTGTGTCTCATTTGGTTCGCTGATTCTCTTAACGCTCTCAACTATATCGAGAGATTCAATCAGTTCTGGATCTATCTTAGAAGTATCTCCGACTAAACCTATGATAGTCTGATAATCGCCGTGCGATACATCGCATTTTAATCCCTCAGCTTCAAACCATTTGGTTAGTTCATAGATTTCATCAGGAGAAGTATCCTTTTTTATTATCGCAATCATATATATGCTCCTTAGTATAGAATAAAACATATTCACGCTTTATACATGACACTTTAGCGCGTTAACGTATCGAAGTATAACACTATGTCGTGTAAGAGTCAAGGCACTGTTAAGAATGCAGTGAGCTATGGTGTTGTAAATAATGGTCAGCTATGATAAAGTTAGTCTTGCAAATTAACGAGACTTGAGTTGATCTGTCTTGCATAGATACTGGAGGTTATTTACTTGTTTAATATATTAGTTAGCATAGCCAAGATTATAATAGGCTTTATAATGCTCATAAAGGGCGCCGACTTCTTCGTAGACGGTGCCGCTGCAGTAGCTAAGAAGTTGGGAGTACCCGAACTCGTTATCGGACTTACCATAGTTGCTATGGGTACCAGCGCACCGGAAGCCGCTGTCAGTCTTAGTGCAGCAGTAGCAGGTAACAATGGTATCTCTATCGGAAATGTAATCGGCAGTAATATAATGAATGTACTCGTGATTCTGGGTATAACCTCGATCATCACAACTCTTAAGGTAAAGCCAGCTACTGTAAAGGTAGATATTCCATTTGTCATAATCTCTACTATAGTGATGGTAGCATGGGGTATGACTTTCGGAAAACTCACACGTCTGACAGGTATAATCTTTCTACTTGCCCTGTTCTCATACATGGGTTATCTGATCTGGTATTCTAAGCACACTGACTCCGAAGATGAAGGAGAAAATGTGAAGGATATAAAACTCTGGCTGATACCAATCTTTATTCTGGGTGGACTTTTTGTTATCGTGCTTGGAAGTAAGATTGCGGTTGCTGGAGCTGCTGATATTGCTAGATTCTTTGGCGTATCAGATAGAGTTATTGGACTTACTATCGTAGCTCTTGGAACATCACTTCCTGAACTGATGACTTCTGTAACAGCTGCCAGAAAGGGCAGTGCAGATATAGCTATCGGTAATATCGTAGGAAGTAATCTATTCAATATCTTATTTATACTTGGTCTTACCACTCTTATTATTCCACTTCCTTATGTAAGTGAAGGGGCAAACTTTATAATAGATGGATTTGTAGCTCTTGGGGCTGTACTTCTTCTATTCATACTAGTTGTAAAGAATAAAAGACTTGGTAGAACAGGTGGAATCATAATGCTACTCGGATATGCTGCGTACTTTGTATACCTTCTTTTGAGTGGCTCAAATCCAGTCTAGCGCGGCTTTAAAAAATGCTCGCTTTTGTTGCATTTTCATGTAGAAAATGCACCCCATTTACGTTATAATACGAATAGGCTTTTGAGGGGCTTTTACCGGAGGTTTTCAAGTATTCTTGGAGGTGTTTATGTTGAAAAAGAAGAGGCTTAGAGTTTTTGTATCTATGTTTCTCGCTCTTATGATGATTCTTGGAGTGATTAACTCCCCTAAGTATCAGATTAAGTCAGTTGAAGCAGCGGATGCATATGTTACAGTCACAGCAACAAGATGTTATGACTATTGCTACGAAGTTCTCGATTACGTTAATGAAGAGAGAAGAAAGAATGGTCTAAATGAAGTAACCATGGATGCAGAACTCATGGAAGCAGCTATGCAGAGAGCAGCTGAGTCTGCTGTTATCGGAGCTGCATATGACCATGCTGAGATAGATAATAATAGAGCACATACAAGACCTGATGGAACAACCTGTTTTACAGTTTCATCCAAAGCTATGGGTGAGAATATCGCATATGGACAGACTACTCCATTTAAGGTTATGTATAACAAGAGCAAGAATATAGATCCTAACAGTTCTACAGATATGGATCACACTTCTTGGATGCGTTCAAGTGGACATAGAGATAATATCCTCTATGGACTTAAGTCTACAGATAAGACAACTTGGAAGTCAGTTGGTATCGGTATGGTTTACTATGGTGGTAACTATTACTACTACTGGGCACAGGAGTTTAGTGCGTATGATGCAAATCCTGTAGCTAAGAGAACTGACAGAGTTCAGACAACATTTTCAGTTGGTGTAACTAGTGAAGTATATAGCAGACTTCAGAGCAGAGGCCTTCTTAACGGAGGCAATGATATTGGCTCAGGTTCTTCTGGTGGTTCAGGCGGCGGTCAGCCAAATGGTCCTGTAAGAGGCGAGTGGAAGAATGACGGCAGAGGCTGGTGGTTCTCACTTTCAGACGGAAGCTATGCACAGAATTGCTGGCTTAAGTCAGGTGGCAACTGGTATGCATTTGGTGAAGATGGATACATGCTCACAGGCTGGAAGGCTATAGAGGGATCCTGGTATTACTTCCATAGTGATGGACACATGGCTAGCAGTGAGTGGATGGATGGTTACTGGTTGAGCAGTGACGGTTCATGGACATATGAAGGTATAGGAAGCTGGTACGCTGATGGAACCGGATGGTGGTTCGCAGATTCCTCAGGCTGGTATCCAGTAAACCAGTGGCAGAAGATAAATGGTAAGTGGTACTACTTCGATGGAAGTGGATACATGGTTACCAACAGAACTGTTGATGGATATTACTTAGGTCCAGATGGAGCTATGCAGTAATAAGTAATCTAGAGAGCAGGGGATAACCCCCCCTGCTCTTTTTTTGGGCATTTTACTTATAATTTCGTGCATTTTCGCGCTATATTTATTAAATACATGTGTGGCGCATGGAAAAGTGTTGTGGTAAAATGTTGAAAGGTGCACGATTAGGTGCTAATTAGAGATTTTCTAATTCGTTAAGGAGGAAAATGATGAAGCCTTATGCAGAAATGTCAAAAGAGGAACTAGAGGCAGAGCTTGCCGCAGTAAAGGCAGAATACAAGAAGTTCCAGGATATGGATCTTCACCTCGATATGAGTAGAGGTAAGCCTTGTAAGGAGCAGCTCGATATATCTATGGGAATGATGGATGCCCTTAATTCAGAGGCAGACCTCACCTGCGCAGATGGAACAGACTGCCGTAACTATGGTGTTCTCACAGGTATCGAGGAAGCTAAGATTCTTATAGGAGACATGATGGAGAACAATCCAGATAATATCATTATCTATGGTAACTCTTCTCTAAATGTAATGTACGATACAATCGCCAGAGCATATACCCACGGAATTATGGGTAATACCCCATGGTGCAAGCTGGACACTGTAAAGTTCCTTTGCCCAGTACCTGGCTATGATAGACATTTTGGTATTACAGAGTATTTTGGAATAGAGATGATTCCAGTTCCTATGAGTCCAGAGGGACCTGATATGGATATGATAGAGAAGCTTGTGTCTGAGGATGAAGCTATCAAGGGTATCTGGTGCGTACCTAAGTATTCAAATCCACAGGGATATTCATATTCAGATGAGACTGTAAGAAGATTTGCGAGACTGAGGCCAGCTGCAAATGATTTCAGAATCTTCTGGGACAATGCATACGGAATACATCATTTATATGAAGATAAAGAGGACTACCTTGTAGAGATTCTTGCAGAGTGCAAGCGTGTTGGTAATCCTGATCTTGTATATAAGTTTGCATCTACATCTAAGATATCTTTCCCAGGAAGTGGTATAGCTGCACTTGCTACATCACCTAACAACATGGAAGATATCCTGAGTCAGATGACACATCAGACAATCGGACATGATAAGGTGAACCAGCTTCGTCACGTTCGTTTCTTCAAGGATATTCATGGTATGACAGAGCACATGAAGAAGCATGCTGCTATAATCAGACCTAAGTTCGAGGTCGTACTTAATACTCTTGAGTCAAGACTTGGCGGACTTGGAATTGGTGAGTGGACTAATCCAAATGGTGGTTACTTCATCAGCTTTGATTCACTGGATGGATGCGCTAAGGATATAGTTGATAAGGCTAAGAAGGCAGGCGTTGTTATGACAAAGGCTGGTGCTACATGGCCATATGGTAAGGATCCACACGATAGCAACATTCGTATCGCTCCAACATATCCTAAGAATGATGATCTAAAGCTCGCAGCAGAGCTCTTCACTATATGTGTACGTCTTGTATCTGCTCAGAAGCTGCTTTCAGAGAAGTAAAGATATAGATATTTAATCGGTATTATAATTATGAAGCTTGATATAGTATATGAAGATGAATATTTAATAGCGTGTGTTAAGCCTTATGGTGTTCCTAGTCAGCTGGACAAGACCTATGGCGTAGATATGATAACTCTGGTAAAGGAATATCTCTACGACAAGGAAGTTGCTGCAGCTGAAGCTGAGGGAAAGAGTTCAGAGGATGTTGAAGAACCTTATGTTGCTGTGATCAATCGTCTGGACAGACCAGTTGCGGGTATCATTCTTTTTGCAAAGGATGAGAGCACCGCAGCGAAGCTTTCCGACATGGTCCATGACCGCAAGATAGCTAAGTTCTATCAGGTGGTTGTCAGAGGATTCATGAAGGACGAAGAAGGAACACTTACTTCTTATCTCTACCATGATAAGAAAAGCAATATAACAAAGGTTGTACCAGCAGGTACAAAGGGTGCGAAGTATGCGGAACTACGCTACGAAGTATTAGATGAACTTGATACGGACGAAGGTCCGATCTCATATCTTCTGGTCGAGCTTGTTACTGGAAGACATCACCAGATACGCTGTCAGCTGGCAGCTGAGGGAGCTCCAATCTGGGGCGACACAAAGTACGGTCTGGTGAAGGAGCATCCACGTCCCGTAAAGGGTGCACATGGAAAGAATAGACAGGTAAAAGAAAGAAGCGAGATTGGTCTATATTCAACTAAAATGATATTTGAACATCCAGTTACTGGAGAAGAAGTATTTCTTCATAGAGAACCGGAAGGCAAAGCATTTGAAATCATGGACCAGTTTGATTGGTAAAGTTAACGATTACGAAGTAATCGTTGACAAAAATACAAAGCTCCAGAAAAGAGCAACTTTAGTTGCTCATTTTATGGAGCTGGACTGATTAAGTCATCGATTTATAAGAGAGGAAAAACTATGGCAGATAAGAAAGTTGAAGCAATTACCTCCATGGAGGAGGATTTTGCGCAGTGGTATACAGATACAGTAGTTAAGGCTGACCTGACAGGTTATACAAGTGTTAAGGGATTTATGGTACTTAAGCCAGCAGGTTATGCTATATGGGAGCTCATCCAGAAGCAGCTGGATGCACGCTTCAAGGAGACGGGAGTTGAGAATGTATATCTCCCAATGCTTATTCCTGAAGGACTTCTTCAGAAGGAGAAGGATCACGTAGAGGGATTTGCACCAGAGGTTGCCTGGGTAACTCATGGTGGTCTTAATGAGCTTCAGGAGAAGCTTTGTGTAAGACCTACATCAGAGACTCTCTTCTGTGACTTCTATCAGAAGGATATTACATCTTATAGAGATCTTCCAAAGGTTTATAACCAGTGGTGTTCAGTAGTTCGTTGGGAGAAGGAGACAAGACCATTCCTTCGTTCAAGAGAGTTCCTATGGCAGGAGGGACATACTGCTCATGCGACAGCAGAGGAAGCTCAGGAGAGAACTATCCAGATGCTTAATGTATATGCAGATTTCTGTGAGCAGGTTCTTGCTATCCCAGTAGTTAAGGGACAGAAGACAGAGAAGGAGAAGTTTGCCGGAGCTGTTGCTACATATACTATCGAAGCACTTATGCATGATGGTAAGGCACTTCAGTCAGGAACTAGCCATAACTTTGGTGATGGTTTTGCAAAGGCCTTTGGAGTACAGTTTACAGATAAGGACAATCAGTTAAAGTATGTTCATCAGACATCATGGGGAGTAACTACAAGACTTATCGGTGCTATCATCATGGTTCATGGAGATAACAACGGTCTTAAGCTTCCACCAATGGTTGCTCCAACTCAGGTAATGATCGTACCTATCCAGCAGAAGAAGGAAGGCGTACTTGAGAAGGCTGAGGAACTTCGCGAGAGACTTGCTAAGGTAGCTAGAGTAAAGGTTGACGATACAGATAAGTCACCAGGATTCAAGTTCGCTGAATGCGAGATGAGAGGTATTCCTCTTAGAGTTGAGGTTGGTCCACGTGATATCGAGAACAACAACTGTGTACTTGTAAGACGTGATACAGGTGAGAAGATAACTATCAGTATGGACGAGCTTGAGGCTAAGGTTGAAGAACTTCTTGTAACTATCCAGAAGGATATGCTTGAAGCTGCCAGAGCACATAGAGATTCACACACATTTACAGCAACAACTTGGGATGAGTTTGTTGATACAGTTAATAACAAGCCTGGATTTATCAAGGCTATGTGGTGTGGTGAGACAGAGTGTGAGGAGAACATCAAGGCAGAGACTGGCGCCACAACAAGATGTATGCCATTTGAGCAGGAGCAGCTTTCAGATGTATGTGTATGCTGCGGAAAGCCAGCTAAGAAGATGGTATACTTTGGAAGAGCATATTAAAATGTAGTAAACGAAGGTTATGGGGTTAGGGGTAAGCTGCATTGAGTAAGAAGAGACTAAGGGATCATACTATCATATTTCTCGTACTTTTCTTTATCGCAGGCTTGTTTCACGCCCTTGACTCATCACCTTTTGGTTTCTTTAATACATTTGCTTTTACAGCTAATTTCGTAATATATTTCGGACTTATCGTTCTATGGATAAGGTCTGTGTATGACAGGCTTCTACCATCATATACCCGTAGGTATATGATAGTAGAGGCTCTTTTTATGCTTATCTACATGATTCTCAGGACTGTTAAATATCGTATCGTAGGCTCAGCTATTGCAATGAGACTATGTTGGTATTCTTATTACATTCCTATAGTAATGATTCCTTCATTTTTCCTTATCTCGGCCATATCCTTCGGAAGTAATTCTATGCCTGAGGATTTATCTTCCCCTAAGTTAGCGGGAAGAGTAAATATGTTTTCCGTTATAGCAAGCTTCTCTGTACTACTTTCGCTAGGAGTAGTTACAAATGATATTCATAATCTTGCATTTATTCCTAAGGTTCCACTTGAAGAGTTCTTTGGAGAAACAGGAACTTATTCGCATGGTCCTTTATTCTACGGAGTATATATATGGGTTGTTGCCGCGGTAACTATAGGAGTCGCTTATCTGATACATATAACTAGAAAGGTCAGCAACTGGAAGAAGATAATATATATTCTTATCCCGCTGGTTTTGGTACCGATAATAAATGCCGTGGGCGATTTTCTGGAATCCATAGGTCGCGAGACTCTATATAAGATGCCGGAATTATATGTATTTGCACTTATTGCAGTTCTTGAAATATGCCTTAGAAATAGGCTTATTACTTATAATGAAGATTATCGCGGAATCTTTAGTCAGCTGAATATCCCCGTACTTATTACTAGTTCCGATTATAAGAGCATTTATAAGACCGAGAACCCTATCGATATATCCCAGAAGGAGATGGAGTGGGCACTACAGCTGCCGGTATTTATAGATGAGGATACGAAGCTCTGTGGTATGAAGGTCAGGGGTGGAAATGTATTCTGGACGGAAGATCAGTCTGAGATTAATAAAATGAATAGTTCCCTGGAAGAAGCAAATGAAACTCTGGATCTGGAGAATAAGCTGATTAAGTACGAGAATGATCAGAAGGAAGAAAGAGCCAGAATCGACGCGCGAAATCAGGTATATCGAAAGGCAGCAACCTCCGTATATAAAGAGCAGAAGATCATCGAGAGATTACTGAGTAATATGAATCCTGGAGATGAAAACTTTAGAAGAGATGTGGCCTATGTCAGCATTTACAATGCATACGTAAAAAGAAAATCAAACTTTGTACTTACCTATTCAGAAGAAGAGAGAATCAGCTCCCGTGAGTTATATCTTGCAATGGACGAGATGATAAGATTCACAGGTTATCTTGGCGTGCTCGGATCGGTGGAGAATATGTCGAAGGGCAGCCTCTCCTATAAGTCTACGCTATCACTTTATGAGCTGTTCTTAAATCTTGGAGAACTTGTGTTAAATGATATAACTAAACTTCTAGTAGTTATCACTGAGGATGGAATCAGAATGATCATGGATTATCCTGATGATATAGAGATAGAACATGATGACTGGAATATCTCAACGGATAGAGAAGGGAAGTCTCTATACGTGACGATCAGTGAGAAGAGAGGAGGAGAAAATGGCTAACCTTAGCAGCGTAATATATTCTCCTCTGGGCAAGGTAATAATCCTGGCTGCACTGGCAATTCTGGTAATTGAGATAGAGCTAAGTATCTTATCGGTAAGACAGAGAAGAACATTTGATACGATAAATCTGATATGGGGTATAGTCTTCTTCTCGTGTCTTATGGACATGATCTATGTGCCTTGGTATGTGCAGGGAGAAAGAAATGATTGGACCTCGCTCGTAGCATTTCTAAGGGATATGCCTTGGCTTCTTAGCTTAGGTATAGAACTAATAATGTTGGTTACGGTTATAGTCAGGGCACGCATCATATATAAGTACAGAAAGGAGAGAATCACCAAGTCTTCGATAAAAGAGGCTATGGATAAACTCCCTGCGGGAATCTGCATACTTAGAGATGAAGAATCCGTTATTCTGACTAATCTCAAAATGAAGGAATATATAAATAAGTTTATCGGAAATAATCTAAGTGATGGAAAAGAGTTCTGGAATTATATAAAAACTGTTGGTGAAAAAAGAGGCGATAGATATATATTAAAAAATGATGAGATGTACATATCCTTCAAGAAGGACAAACTGCTGGTATACGACATGTGTTATGACGAGATAAAGGCCTTCGATATAACCGAGCAGGCGAGACTTATGAAGGAGCTGGAGGAGAAAAATGCGAAACTAAGAGATGTACAGTATCGTATGAAGGCTTATCAAGTTCGTGCTGCAGATATGTTTATGGATCAGGAACTGCTGGATGCAAGAGTAGCAGTGCATGATGGTCTGGGTGCCCTCCTTCTTCAGAGCAGGTCATATCTTGATGGACATATGGACGATGAAGAGGAACTACTGAAGAGTTTAAAATATACAAATGGCTTCTTGCTTAGCGAGAGTGAATCTGTACCGGAGGAAAGAGATCATTTCAAGGAAGGTCTTCGTATGGCCGAAGGTATAGGTATAAAGGTTGTTATAGAAGGTGAGGAAGCACTTCATAAGGATATCCGTAACTTGGTGGGACAGGCTATAGGAGAATGTGCAGCAAATACGGTGAAGCACGCAGGTGGTGACGAGATACAGGTTAAGATAGAGAGTATAGATAAAACTTTTGTAATAGAGATAACTAATAATGGAGAGCCACCGGAAGAGGATATTAAGGAGACAGGTGGACTTCTATCGCTGCGCCACATGACAGAGAATCTTGGCGGAGATATGACTATATATTCGGAGCCTGCATTTAAGATAAAAATCATTCTTAGGGATGATGTGAATAGAGAAGAGGTGTGATAGACTAGAACTTAGTTAGAAGGTTTATCACAAATAATAGTTAGTATTAAATCACTACTAAGTAAAGGGAGATATAGATTTGTCAGATGGTAAGATAAATGTCGTTGTTGTAGACGATCATATGATAACGAGAAGCTTTTTCGAGACAACGGTTAAGACTTCGGATAAGTATAATCTGGTAGCTTCATTTCCATCTGCTGAAGAAGCTGCGGAGTATCTGAAAAAGTCAACGGTTGATCTTGTTGTGATGGATATATTGATGCGTAAAGGAATCGACGGACTTACCGCTGCTGGCATCATCAAGAACAGACATCCGGAGATTAAGATAATACTTGCAACTTCCACTGCGGAAGCTAAGTGGCTGGATATGGCACGGGAGATAGGAGTCGAGAGCTTCTGGTATAAGGAGTATGCGGAAATGTCGCTTCTCGAGGTTATGGATAAGACGATGGAGGGGGAGCGAATCTACATCGATGAGACCACCGATATCACGCTTGGAAATATCACAAAGGGTGAGCTTACCGATAGAGAGCTGGAGGTTCTTAGGGAGCTTGTTACTTGTTCGACAAATGAGCAGATAGCCGAGAGACTTAATATATCCGTAGCGACAGTTAAGACGCATATTCGTCATATGCTGGAAAAGACTGGCTTCTCCGACAGGTTGGAACTTGCTATAAATGCATCGAAGAGCAATATCGTGGTAAATGACCGCGAGCTATCACATTTTTGATACAATTTTTATACAAAGATGATATACTATGAGGGCATAGAAAAGGTCTAAGGATATAATATGAAGTTTAGACATAAGGTACTCATGGTTAATATTATAATCATCGCTATCACCCTGTCTTTGTCAGGGTATTTTATTATGTCCAGACAAAACCGTCTTATGATGGACGCTCAGATTAAGAATGCAGTTATTGAGAACAATCTGATGGAGTCCGTTATCGAGTATTCACTTCTTGAAGTAATCAATGATCCTAAGAAATACGTAGGCAGCGAATTGCCTGAAATAGCTGACCGAGTAACAGCCGAAATGCTCAGTTCTGATACAGAGCTTTTTCTGGGTTACGATGGACAGCTTCTTTTTGGTTCGAATAAGAAAGATAGTATCCCTGTAAGACTTCTTACGAAGGATCCGGAAAGCGGAAGAAAACGCTACGAGGTTTCCGAGGAGAAGAAGGGCGACTATGTATATGTTATAACTTCTATCTATGTTGAGGAAAAAGAGATTGCAATCATAACTAAGAGAAATATCACGGACACTAAGGATATTATCAACAGTAATATCAACATGTTTAGATATTTCATAGTAGTTATTCTTTTTATATCCGGCTTTATGGTATACATTCTGAGCCTTCTACTGACAAGACCGCTGGAGAAGCTGAACCGCGTTACGGACGAGTTCGCGGAAGGAAACTTTGACACCAGAAGTAAGGTACGGTCTCGTGATGAGATAGGTCTTCTATCTGAAAAGTTTAATCATATGGCCGACTCCGTAGAAGACCATATAGATGAGCTAAATGATATGATTCACCGACGTGATCAGTTCGTTGCAGACTTTACTCATGAGATCAAGACCCCTATGACAACTATCATAGGTTATGCTGATACGATAAGATCTGTGGAGCTTCCACGAGAGACTGAGGTTAAGGCTGCGAATTATATCTTCTCTGAAGGTAAGCGACTCGAGCAGATGTCACAACATCTATTCGATCTTATATATCTTAAGGACGGCACTATACCAAAGCAGCCAGTAAATACACAGGCACTGGGAGATGCGGTAGTAGACACAATGCTCCCTTCTATAGAAAACGCTGGCCTAAGTCTGGAAGCAGATTTTGAAAATGATACTATAACCGGTGACTCTTCTCTATTGAAGACAGTATTTGTTAACTTGCTGGATAATGCGAGAAAGGCCACAGCTACTGCACTTGAGTCAGAGAAGGATAAAGAGCGAGTTATTCATTTCACTGGAAAAGTTCTTACTGGAGATAAATCATCAGATAAAAAGGGATACCAGATTATAGTTGAGGATCATGGTATCGGCATAGCAAAAGAAGATATCGACAGAATCTGTGATGAGTTCTACATGGTCGATAAATCGCGTTCCAGGCAGGAAGGTGGAGCGGGACTAGGAATGTCGCTTGTATCAGTAATCCTAAAGGAGCACGGGGCGACTCTTGATATAGAGAGTGAGCTTGGTGTAGGTACCAGGATGATAGTAACATTTCCAGAAACAAATGAGTAGAAAGAAAAGCGATAAAGAAGTAAAGATATGATTAAGTATGTTATAAAAAATATAATACTTGTGATGTTCACGGTGGCTGTGGCAGTTGTTGCTATCTGGCTTCCGGGTTACTTGCTGCGTCGCGAAGATAATGCTGAAGTCGGCATGATGAAAGACGTGTCAGCGGAGTATTACTCAGGCCCTTCAGCGGCGATTATAAAAAATGCTTCAAGACAGCTGAACAGCGAGGAACGTATCCAGCTTATTACTGGTGTGTGGGAAAGTACTGTAGAACGTGTAAGCGAAAGTGACTGTGAGCTTACGGAGTTTGGTATAAAGACAATAACACTTAACAGAGTAAGTGAGCTTAGCGCCAAGGGACTCTATCCGAAGTCACTATCCGCGAGCTTCGATGATTGGTATACATGGTCTGCGATTCCTTATAGAGCACTGGATTCAACATTCCAGTCCTATGCAGCTGTATTCTGGGATGTGAGATTTACGAAGTACGATGGCTCCGAGTATCACAGATTTATCGTTACAGAATCAGGAGATATTCTATATGCCAACATGACTATAGGACTCGGAGTAGATCCTGAAAATGATGTAAGGAAGCTGATAAACGATTTTAAGCCAAGACTTTCAAACTGTATGTATCTTCTCAACTACTACGGTGATTATTCTAAGGAAACAGATGAACTCACCACAGTAACAACCTATGATGCTGAAGTAACCTCATTTAGAGTAGCATCTGCAAATGATAAAGAAAAAGAAAATCTGGATACAGAAAATGCATCCAGATTTATAGATGGTTTTACGGCCTTCGAGCCTGATCAGGCATTTACGCTTCGTCAGACTAATCATACTGATATTAAAACTGTTGATTATATAGTATGTAATATCAAGACGGAAAATGATTACTCTATCCTGTTACTTCCAGAACTTGAATCTTCTGAATCCGAATCTACAGAAGGAAATGAGGATACTGAAGAAACTTCAACTGAAGAGGATTAATTAACCAGACGGTAGCCAGTGCTGTAGGCTGTACGAAGGTTGTCCTTCAGATCCAGCTTCTTACGAAGACGCTGTACGTGAAGATCCACAGTACGAGACTCAGGCTGCCACTCTGTCTCCCATATAGTTTCGAATATCTTATCCTTAAAGAGGGTAATATTTACATTTCGTACGAACAGAACCAGTAGGTCGAATTCCTTAGGAGTGAGTTTGATCTCCTGGTTTCCTTTTTTTACTACACGATTATCTGTGTCTATGATTATATCTTTATAGAAAAGAGTTGTATCAGTCTTGTTATATCGTCTCAGCACGATATTGATTCTGGCAAGAAGTTCCACAATCTCAAAAGGCTTAACTATATAATCCTCTGCTCCGGATGTAAGTCCTTTGATACGGTTATCAAGGGATGCCATAGCGGTAATGAAGATAACAGGGATTCCCATAGGCTGGATATATTCCATCAGCTCGTATCCATTTATCTCAGGAAGCATGATGTCCAGAAGGATAAGATCAAAGTTCTGATTCTCTTCCAGGAGATCTGCTGCCTCACGACCATTATAAAGTGCGGTACAGTTATAACCCGCCATAGTAAGATTCATAACCATCAGGTCAGATATAGGTTTTTCATCTTCGACAATTAGTATCTTAATCATATCATTTGCCTCATAAAAAAAATAACCGATTGAGAATTCTTCAGAATCGGTTATAAGTATATCATAAGAATATAAAAAACCCAACGAGAACTGATCTCCCCTGTTTATAATAAACTAATGTTCTCGTCGGGCTTTTTAACTTATTCAAAATGAATCGGGGTGAGACTCATTTAGAAACCATTGATCTGGAATACAAGAACTTCCTTGGCTGATTTATCAGCACGCTGCTCTGTCATAACTGTGTAGAGTGAACCGTTATGATAAGTACTTGAACTGAACCATGGATAGTTTGTACCAAAGAGATCGCTGTCCTCAAGACGTCCCTGATATGTTCCATCCTTTGACCAGTATGGAGTAGTTCTCATATTTCCATCCATAGCGAAGTATCCATTAGGTGCATCAACTACGTATGTGACACTACCTACACCAACAGACTCCCCATCATCATATATGTCACATTGTCATAGTTTTAAAAACTACATATCATGGTTGGATAATATCATAATAGATTTTTTACCACATCATCCCTAAGGATGATTTTTTGATGCATATTTTGCAAATTGATACATTTCCGATACAAAGCAAGAATATTATTCATATTGTCACTGATACATTTCCGATACAATCCCGATACAGTGTTGATACAAATCCGGATTATTCTTTTAATGAACTATGAGAGTTATACAGCTCTCAAAATTATATAGAAAGATATGGAAATAAGTATGAAACATTCAAAGTTTAGTAGGTTTTTGTGCGTAGCGCTCAGTGCTATAATGAGTCTTGGCGTGACCTCATGTGGACAGAGTGAAGACATAGTGGATGATTATGGTTCTGGAAGCAGTGACGTGGCATCAATAAGTGATGCTGGAACTAGTGGTGATACAGCTGGTGATTCATCAGGTGCTGCTGGAACGTTGCAAGATCAATTTGGTAAGACTATTAGTTGGGATGAAGAGTTTATGGTAGATGGCATAAGATTCACCCCTGAGGTAAGCTACAATATTTCGGCAGATGCACAGGGCATGAATGTATATAATGCTAGGGCGATAAAAGATAACAAAGATTATGAGGCGGCTCTCGTTAAGTCACTTTTTGGAGATACCGCCGAGAAGATAGAAGAACTTAAGTATGTAAATGAAACTGATTATATATCTATGCTATATAAGTATAGGCAGATAATGCTCAGACATGATAGGTATGAGGCGAATGTAGATGCTGATGAGTATGTATGGATAGACCCAGATTATTCAGTAATCAATGGAGCTTTCGAAGAGACTTATAAATGGCTCGATGAAACTAATCTATATATTCATATGTACGAAGGAGAGATAGACGGAAAGCGATTCGGACTAATATACTCATTTGATTATATTGGAAATCAAAGGAATATATTTATAGAACCAATAAGCATTAAGGAATACTTCCCAGAACAAGATTATAAGACTTTAATGGTAAAAGGTTCCAATAATTATCTAGGTCAGCCGCTTGATATAGAAAATGCTTGTTCCGAGAATTCTGATGAGATTAAGAAACAGGCAAGAGAATTTGTAGAGGACAAATTAAAGATATCAGGCAATATAGATATAAGTGAAGAATCAGAACTTTATACTATGATTTGTACTAATGATATAATGATTGCTTCAAGTGGATCATATATTTATGGAACAAATGGATTGTATGATTCTGGTCATTCTATACTGGAGTTTTCTGATTCTGATTTTATAAGTTCACTAAGAAAACATTCGGAATCTGGAATAAGTGTTGATTATAGGATATTAGCTGAACAGAAAGATATCTATAAGCAATACACAGAGGAGCATCCAGATAAGAATATTGAAATATACAATATGATCATGGATTCAACCACGGCATATGATGAATACATAGAAGATGCGAATGTTACTGTGGACGGATATGCAGTATTTTTAGGAAGTGGAGTGTATTCCGGAACAGATTTAAGTGAAGGAATAAGTGTATATTCACCAAATGTTGGTATGATCATGTATACCAGCAAGGGATTTTATGGCGCTGATATAACTATATCTGAAGAGATAACAGATATTAAAGAGGATGTAAATCTTCTTGGATTTGACAAGATAAAAGAGAGTGTTGAAGCTGGACTAGCTGAGAAGTTTGATAAAGACAAAATGGAACTTAATGCAAAAGGAGTTTATATAGATCGAATGTATCTTACATATACTCCTTACAGTGATGATCCAGAAAGCGGAGAGTTTTCTTACATTCCTACATGGACATTTATATTAACCTCAGATACTTATATAGATTCAGCGATGCTCTCAATAAATGCTATGGATGGTTCTGTAGTAGATTTATATTATTACGGGGGGTAATTAATACTCATGAAGAAGTATGATGGCCTATATAAAAGGAGAAGAAGTTCTGCCAGGATTGTTCTGGCAGGACTTCTTCTACCTGCCATTTTCACACTTAGCAGTTGTGGTAATTCAGATATGGATCCGCTTGTTCCACCAGTGGACGTATCCTATACAGGAGAGGAGAGAGAAACCGTTACAGTTGAAAAAGGCGATCTCACCCCAGTGTTCCAGGCAGATATAGAATTATCTGGATTTGAGGAAAAGACTTATTCTTATGCAGAAGGAAAGCTTGACGAGATAGACATGCTTTATAAAGCAAAGCTAGATGAAGTATGTGTATCAGAAGGTGACCGGGTAGGTGTGGGAGATACATTACTTACATTTAAATCAGAGGTTCTTGAAAAGAAGAAAAAAGAATGGTCATCAACGAAGACCACAGCTTCACTTAAAAGAGAACATTATCAGAATCTTCAAGCGTTAAATGAGGAGTATGATTACTATGATGAGATAGAAGACACGAACGATGAGATAACTCTGGCAAATGAGTATGCCTCGGATGTATCTGATACTTATGACAAGATGAATCTCATATCCGAGACAGAAGGTGTCGTAAGCTTTGTAAATGATTCGGTTAAGGACGGCTTCATGGTTACAGGAGCTCCGATCATAAAGGTTGTAACAGATGATGGTTATTATATCCTGGACCGTTCTGAAAAGCCGAACATGGATACAAACAGGACCAGATTTGCGGCAGATATAGATTTCCATATTGGAGATAGATTTGCAGCTAAGTATAGCCTCAGTGAGTATGAGGTAGAGGTAATACCGGATCCTACGGGTAAAGCAAGCGCCAGTGATGCTACTGAGGAGGGTGCTACTCCTACAGATGCTATAACTGATGACAAGATTTACTTTAAGCTTGTGGGTGATGAAACTCTTAAGGATAAGACACTTACTATTAGTAAGGAGCTTCCAGAACTAAAGAATGTATGTTACGTAGATAGAAGAGCGGTTGTTATCTACGATGATGAAACATTCGTCTTTAAAGAGATGGAGGATGGATCCTTTAGAGCAGTAAAGGTAGATGTTGATCAGCAGGTTGGCCTCTATGCGGTAATTAACTCGGGACTTGAAGAAGGGGATGTAGTAAGCATTCCAGATTAATGAGAAATATTCATAAAATCAGAGTGAAGGAAATATGAGAAAGAATTGGCTTAAACTAAAAAAGAAGATACGTGTACGTACAGCTGCTGTTCTAGTTATGGCAGAAGTAATTCTGGCACTTGGGTCTTTTACAGGATGCGGCAATGTTACAGCAGATGTACCAGAGCTTCTAGAACCTGTATCCTCGGTAAATGCATATCGTCCAGCCAGTAAGCGACTTATAGGTTCTATTACAAAATATGATGGAACTGTCGTAGCTAAGGATTATCCAGTCTATGCACAAAAGACGACAACACTTTCAGAAATCAAGGTCGGTGTCGGCGACTATGTTAAGAAGGGTGACGTCATAGCTATATCATCAGTATCCGATAAGAGTGATCAGATAACTACTCTTCAAAATGAGATAGCCTCACTTTCAAGAGAGAGAACTAAGACTAAGAATATATCTGATGCTACAATCAAGAAGCTTGATTATGAGAAGAGGATTGAGCAGTACCTGCAGAATACGGAACTGGTAAATAAAAAGACTATGGACATCCTTATAGAGCAGGAGAATCAGAGATATAATCTCGCAGTTATAGATAACTCTATCAGCGAGAAAAGAAGTGAGATAGCGGAGCTTCAGGAAGAAACGGCTAACAATACATTTACAGCTCCTTATTCCGGACGAGTAACATTTGTCAAGGATATGACACAGACAAATACAGTAAATCCTTTTGAAAATATCGCTGTTATATCCGATTATAACGATCTCTACATCGAGACGAAAGACACAAATATAGGTCACTATAACCTAAGTGATTATAAGAGCAAATGGGCTTATATCAACAACAAGAAGGTTGACCTGGTTGAACATAAGTACTCGAATGAAGAGATATCCTATGCTGATTCTATAAAGAAATATCCAGATATGTCATTTGATGCTCCAGGAGCGACTCTTACTCTCGGAACAGACTTGGTACTCTTCTTCCTCGAAGAGGATGATACACCAAAGCTTGTCGTCGGCAAGGATTCGCTTAACTATGAAAATGATGAGTACTTCGTATATGTAAAAGGTGAAGGCGACAAGAACGAGAAGCGAATTGTTGAAGTTGGCGTATCGGATGAGTACTACACAGAGATCAAATCTGGAATCGAAGAGGGCGAATTGATTTTCTATAAAAATGATGCGCTCATGCCGAAGAATTACGACACTGCGGTTGCTTCGATTGGTGATTATAGAGAAGAACTATCTACAGACATAATAGATTTTGCTTATCCATATTATGAGATATATACAGCTGAGGTTGGTGGAACTTACAAGAGACTTCACGATATCGGAAAAGCAACAACGGGCGACGCATTATTCTCTATAGAATCCTCAGTTGGAAGAGCTGAGCTAGATACGATAAAGGAAAATATATCTGATCTGGATCAAGAGAGAACCAGAGCGAACAGAGAATATCAGTATAACAAGAAGGATCTTGAGACAGAGATCCGAGGCGCGGACCGAGTTGATCCGGATGTTCTAGAACCAAGCACGAATACAGATGCAGACGAACAGACAGTTCGCGATACTATGTATAAAGCTGAGATTAAGGAATGCGAACTTGATATCCTTACATATGAAGAGACCTATGAAAGTGAGGAGTACGCTGCACAGCGCGCCATCTTATCTGCTGAGTATACCAAGAAGGAAAAAGGAACGAAGAAGCAGGATGATAGGTCAGACTATGTAGAGTATTCTGTTGGACCTGGTCAGATAAGTGCTGTTCAGTATTCTGAAGATAGGGCTGTTGAAAAGGATGCCTTTGTTATGACAGAGGAGCTTCAGGGAAATGATGCTGGAAGAACTAAGCTTCTTGCCATGATGGGCACTACGAACAGAGCAGTAGAAATGGAAAGTGCGAAGCTCGGCTCCTCTATAAAGCTGAAGAATAAGAAGCAGTCCTGGACAGGTACCTGTATCGGACTTAATGGATATAAGGATAAGTTTTACTTATTCTCTGACGATGGAAAGCCACGTATTACTCAGTCGACTCCATTTAACAAGGCTGTTGTATATCAGTTCTACCTTGAGATGGATGACGAGCTATCAGAGACGGACATCATGCAGACAGAGCTTTCGTTCTATAGCTGTGATATCAGGGATGTTGTAGTTATCCCTGCCGCTTCCCTTAAGGTTGAGGTTGCGCAGCTGAGTGGAAATGAGAAGTACTACGTCTGGAAAGTTATAGACGGAGAGATCGTAAAGGAATACGTTGATGTATATCATCCAGAAGCAGCAACAAGTGTTAAGTACATACTAAATGGTGTTGAAGCTGGTGACACGATACTAAAGTAACATAGTCAACTGTTAGATTAATTATCCTTTAAAAGAGAAAAGAAATGCTAAGATATATAATTACGAAAATATTTAATAAGTATAAGTTATATCTCTGCCTTATGATCGGTAACATAGCTATCATCATGATATTTGCTATGATAATGATGTTTCGTGAGGGTTCTCGTGCAAAGCTGATACAGCGTGGCTTCACGAGCTATCAGGAGAAGAATCTTAAGTTCCCGATGACGCTTTATCGACAGGGAACAGTTAAGGTTGGGGATATAGATAAACTATCGGAAGAGGCGAAGGTTACTGATTTTATCGCCAAAGATATGGATGCATATGAGTCCTCCTGGAATAAATATCTTGATCTTCCTATAGTTAACACACAGAGAATTGTCTCTTATAGAAATGCTGAATGTGAATATTCCTATGGTGAAAAAGGTCATATCGATATCACCTACATGGAAGAAGGCCTTGGCGGAACGGGAGCGGATCTATCAGAGCATTACAACATAGCTGCTGGTGTAGATCTCTACGAAGACATTTCCGAATATTCAGCAACAGGATGCAAGATACCAGAAAATGCAGTGCCTTGTCTTGTAAGTCAGTACACTGCAGATAAGCTTAATATTGTTCCTGGAGAGGTAATAAACTTCTACAAGCTTATCTATGGCGGTGAAACTTCTGAGGAACCACTGGTTACTCTCTATGTAAGCGGAATCATTACTGAGAAACCGGATGATTACTTCTGGCAGGTATCACTTGCAAATGTTGGATATGAAGCAATCCTTACTAAAGAGGATTTCGAGAATATCGTTAAGAAGTATCCTAAGGATGTTTACTACGATCTCTATATGTCATTTGATTACAGATATGTTTCACCTCAAAATATTGGTCGAGTTGAAAGTATCATCAGACAGTTTGAAAAAAAGGATGAGTTCCTGAAACAGGAGATCATTCCTATCATAAATGATTTCAAGAAGAATAGTAGATCTGTTGAGCAGATGCTCTATGTTATCGTTCTTCCACTTATCATTCTTGTACTTATCTTCATTGGAATGATTGCATTTAGAATAATAGATTCTGAGGACGGTGAGCTGACCACACTGAAGAACAGAGGTCTGTCAAAGGCTCGACTAATCGGAATGTATGTACTTCAGTCATTTATCCTGGCGGGTGCAAGTCTTCCTGTAGGACTTATCGTGGGCTTCCTCTTTGGAAAGCTGGTTGCCGGCGTAACTGACTTCATGGGATTCTCTATAGGAGCTTCAGGTATAAGCGTAAGGGATTATCGTTTCAATATACTTATGATATTTGCGGGTCTTGTAGCAGCTCTTATAGCAGTAGTTATCATGCTTCTGCCAGTTCTTCTCTACTTTAAGAAGAAGAAAACCAGACGTAAGAGTGCGGGAACTCCAGCTTGGGAACGCTACTTTATAGATGTTGCATTACTTGTAGTATCTGTGTACCTGCTCTATAACTACAACAAGCAGGTTGGTACTCTTTCAAAGGGTGTCTTAAATGGTGAAGGAATCGACCCTGTCATCTTCATCAACTCAACCCTCTTCCTCTTCGCTTGTGGTATGTTGATGCTTCGTATCATTTTCTACATAGTGAAGATTGTTTATAAGCTGGGTGCCAAGAAGTTTAAGCCTGTTACTTACGCGGGCTTCATACAGATTTTGAGGACTAGAAAAGCATCGGGAGTTATCTCTATCTTCCTTGTTATGACGGTTGCCATGAGTCTCTTTAATGCAAATATGGCTCGTACCATCAATCGTAACAAAGAGGAAAGAATCATGTATTCCTGCGGTGCTGATTTACGAATCCAGGAACACTGGGTTGCTACGATAGTTGGTCCTCCTGAAGACAGAAGATGGAAGTTCAACGAACCTGACTTTGACGCTTATAATCAGCTAGTGGAAGATGGTACATTTACCTCTGTAACTAAGGTTCTTATGAGCGATAGAGCTGTTCTCAAGGTTAAAGGTAAGGAGACTCCTGACGTAACCCTGATGGGCATCCATACGAAGGAGTTCGGAGAGACAGCATTTCTAAAGGATGGTCTCACGGAAGAGCATTGGTACAACTATCTAAATGCACTTGCAGTTGAGCCTGAGGGCGTTATTATCTCTAAGAATCTTGCTGATCAGTTTGAGCTAAGTATCGGTGATAAGATATCATGTGATATGCTCCCACCAAAGCAGACGGGTCTTACTAAGGCCTATGCGCTTACGGATTTCAAGATCGTTGCTATAACTGATTCATGGCCTGGCTACGACAAGTATGTGTATGAATATCAGGACGTTGATGGCAAGACTAAGCTTGTTGAGCGTGAGAACTATCTTGCGGTAATCAACTACGGAAATGCTACGAGTCATTTCAACGTTCTTCCATATGAGGTATGGGCTAAGACTCCTGAGGATGGCGTGAAGATGCCTGACAGTCTGAAGGAGAAGTTCAAGTCAGCAGATGGAACGAAAATATCAGGACGCGAATCTGATATCATAAATGCTATGCTCAAGGAAAATTACGCAAATCCTGCTAGATATACCGATAGTATAACCTCCTGGAGAGATGAGATAAGGGAAGACAAATCATCAGCTATTATCCAGATCACAAATGGTCTCTTCACAGCTGACTTCTTGATTGCATTAATCCTTTGTATCATCGGATATATGATTTATTGGATAACATCTATCAGAGATCGAGAGCTGCTGTTCGGTATCTACCGAGCTATGGGTATCAGTCGTGGTGAAATCAACAACATGCTTGGAATGGAGCAGGTATTCCTGTCCCTGATGTCTATCTTCGCTGGTGTACTCGCGGGTACGCTTGCTTCCAAGTTCTTCGTTCGAGTCTTCGCTGCGGTATACCTGCCAGAGAAGCACAACCTGGCCATCTTTACAAGCAGCTACGGCGGCGACCTCATAAAACTTGCGGCAACGCTGCTGATCGTAGTGCTCGTATGTATCTTCTGGATCAGACGAATCGTTCGCGGTCTCAACATTACCGAGGCCCTGAAACTAGGTGACGATTAAATATAGGATGTATATATGGATAATGTGAATTCATTACAATCGAATAATATAACTTCATTGCAATCAAATGATAATTCTAGTGCAGAGGAGATGCCGGCAAGCATCCTCTCTGCACGAGATGTGGTAAAGGCCTATCCTTTAGGAAGTGGCGAAACACTTACTGTTCTGGATCACGTCAACTATGAGTTCCCTAAGGGGCGACTCATTATGCTGATGGGTAGATCAGGTTCCGGTAAGACCACATTTATGAACCTTCTTAGTACGCTTGACGACGTAACTTCCGGTGACATTATCTACAATCCCGGAAATGGCGAAGAGCCTATAGGTTACTCTCAGCTGAGTGTTGCCGAGAAGGAGAAGCTTAGACGTTACAACATTGGTTTCGTATTCCAGTCGGTTGCTCTTATCCCTGTAATGACCGCGTACGAAAATGTCGACTTCGGCCTTCGTACAGCGAATTACAAAGACAACCGTGATGAGCGAATCCAGGAAGTTCTTGAGCGAGTAGGCCTCGCTGACCGCGCGAAGCATTTCCCAGGGGAGCTTTCCGGTGGTGAGCGCCAGCGTATCGCTATCGCGAGAGCCATGGCTCACAAGCCAGACATTCTCTTCGCCGACGAGCCTACCGGAGCGCTTGATACGACCACGGGTATCTACATCGCCGAGCTCTTCAAGAGCATGACGCGTACGGATGACCTCACGGTCATCATGACCACCCACGACGTCCGCCTGGCCGAGCTGGCCGACGTGCTAATCCAGCTCTAACTGAATTAGCAAGCTAGTTCTAATAGAGCCAGTGCTAACTAAACTAGTGCTAACCGAGCTAGTGCTAACCGAGCTAGCACTAACCGAATCAGCGTCAATAAAACCAGTGCCAAACATATAAACAGCTAATTCTGGAGCAAAAACCTCATGAAAATTAGCTGGAAGCAAGTTAGAAGAGGTAGTGGAGAGCTATAACAGCTAATTCTAGAGCAAAAACCTCATGAAAATTAGCTGGAAGCAAGTTAGAGGAGGCGGTGGCGAGCCACAACAGCTAATTCTGGAGCAAAAACCTCATGAAAATTAGCTGAAAGCAAGTTAGAGGAGGCAGTGGCGAGCCATAACAGCTAATTCTAGAGCAAAAACCTCATGAAAATTAGCTGAAAGCAAGTTAGAGGAGGCAGTGGCGAGCCATAACAGCTAATTCTAGAGCAAAAACCTCATGAAAATTAGCTGAAAGCAAGTTAGAGGAGGCCGTGGCGAGCCATAACAGCTAATTCAAGAGCGAAAACTTCTTGGAAATTAGCTGGAAGCAAGTTTAGAAGAGGCAGTGGCGAGCCATAACAGCTAATTTTAGAGCGAAAACCTCATGAAAATTAGCTGGAAGCAAGCAGAAGCAAGCTCGCTAGAAGCGAAAAGGCATACGAAACAAGCAAAATCAGCCGAAATGTTAGCTGGAGGCAAGCGGAAGCAAGCTCGCAAGAAGCGAAAAGGCATACGAAACAAGCAAAATCAGCCGAAATGTTAGCCGGAAGCAAGCAGAAGCAAGCTCGCAAGAAGCAAAAAGGCATACGAAACAAGCAAAATCAGCCGAAATGTTAGCCGGAGGCAAGCAGAAGCAAGCTCTCTAGAAGCAAAAAGGCATACGAAACAAGCAAAATCAGCCGAAATGTTAGCCGGAGGCAAGCAGAAGCAAGCTCTCTAGAAGCAAAAAGGCATATAAAACATAGAAGATATAAAAGATAAAAAATTATAAAAGATAGAGAAAGAGAATTAGAAGTAGAAAAGGTAAGTGTATGGGATTATTTTCTAAGAAGAAAACTGAAGATAAGAATCCAGCTGGGGAGAAGAATGCTCCTGAGATTATCGTGATGGGCGAGAAGAGTCAGGCAAGTGCGACAGCAGGCTCAGCCCAGGCAGCAGAAGCAAGTGCGACAGCAGGCCCAGCCCAAGCAACTGAAGTAAGTGCGACAGCAGGCCCAGCCCAAGCGTCAGAAGCAAGCGAAACAACCAGCTCAGACAAAACGTCAGAAGCAAGCGAAACAACCAGCTCAGCCCAAGCAGCAGAATCAACTGAGAATGCTGAGGCGGGCAAAGGAGCGGCGGAAGTAAATGGCGAGAAGAAGGATGATGAGGATGTTCCTTACATCAAGTGCGACAGCCTTGTTCGTATCTTCAAGTCAGAGGGTATCGAGGTAATGGCGCTGCAGGGTCTTGATCTTGAAATCCAGCGTGGCGAGCTTACGGCTATCATAGGAAAGTCAGGAAGTGGTAAGTCTACACTTCTGAATCTTCTTGGTGCACTCGATAAGCCTAGTGCTGGTTATGTAGCTTACGATGGAGTTAACATTGCGGAGCTGAGCGAGAAGCAGCTTGCAAAGTTCCGTAGTGATCATATAGGATTTGTATGGCAGAAGAATACAGATAATTTGCTTAATTATCTTACGGTTGCTGAAAATGTAGAAATGCCGCTTCTCTTTACTGGACTGACTAAGAAAGAGAAGAGGGAGCGTGCGCTGAAGATGCTTGATGCCGTAGGACTAGCGCACAAGGAGAAAGCATTTCCGACTATGCTATCAGGTGGTGAGCAGCAGAGAGTTGCGATTGCAACGGCACTCGTAAATGAGCCGGAGCTGCTTCTGATGGATGAACCAACCGGTGCGGTGGATAGAAAGACATCTATCATGCTGCAGGATTTGTTCCGTGAAATTAACCGTAAGCTGGGCGTAACAATCATCATTGTTACACATGATATAAGCCTTGCCGACCGAGTTGACCGAGTTGTTATGATTTCAGATGGAAAGATAAGTTCCGAGCGTATCCTGAAGGATGAGTATCGTCGCAAGATTGAGGCAGGCGAGACCATGCTGAAGGAAGGTCTTGCGCCAGGAGCTGCGGTGGAAGAGGCAAATGCGGGACTCGGTGCTGGAACGGGAGTTTCTTCTTCTGAAAATGATTCGCACGAGGAGTTCTCTATTCTTGATAAGGCAGGTCGAGTTCGTCTGTCGGCAGAAATGAGAGAAGCAGTCGGTATCGATTCGAACCGAGTAAAGATTGATATAGTAGATGGCAAAATTGTTATTTCCAAAGAATAACATTTGCAGGGGTCAAAGAGTCACTCAGCTGAAGAGCTGGGTGACTTTTTTTAAAATGAGTCACTTGTTACGTCCGACGTGGAGGTGACTCAAAAATGAGTCAGCTCCACGTCGGACGTGCAAAGTGACTCATTCTAAGATATAATATAGGCGTTGCGGTGTTAGAGGTTTGAATCTGGATTTAGAATAAAAAGTAAAAGCATAATACACATTTAAAAGAACGATTAATGAAGAAAAGAAAGTAAAGAAAGTAAATAAAGAAAAGATTGGAACTTGAGATGAGTATAAAGATTGAGATGCCTCAGGATGTGAGGTTTATAATAGGAAAGCTGATGGAGGCTGGATACGAGGCCTACGCGGTGGGCGGCTGCGTCAGGGATAGTTTGCTCGGCAGGGAGCCGAATGACTGGGATATCACTACATCGGCGACGCCTTACGAGGTGAAGGATATATTTAAGCGCACGGTGGATACAGGGCTGAAGCACGGCACAGTTACCGTTATGCTGAAAAATGAGGGCTACGAGGTTACGACATTTAGAATCGACGGAGAGTATACCGATCATCGTAGACCGGATGGCGTGACATTTACGAGAGAGCTTTCTGAGGATCTTCTCAGACGTGACTTCACGATAAATGCGATGGCTTATAATGATGACACGGGTGTAGTGGATCTCTACGGTGGAACTCAGGATTTGGAACAGGGCATCATCAGATGCGTCGGCGAAGCGGACGACAGGTTCGACGAAGATGCGCTGAGGATAATGCGAGCTGTGAGATTTGCGGCGCAGCTTGGATTTGAGATAGAAGATAAGACGAGGGAGGCAGCGGCGAAGCATGCACCTGAGCTTGCGAAGGTCAGCGCCGAGCGAATCGAGACGGAGCTCTCGAAGCTGCTCGTATCACCTCACCCAGAGAGACTTATAGATATGTACGAGCTCGGCATCACGAAGGTGATACTTCCGGAGTTCGATCGGATGATGGAGACACCGCAGAATAGCCCATTTCACCGCTACGATGTTGGAAGACATACGGTGGAAGTGATAAGAAATGTACCAGCTACCAAGACGCTTCGATACGCTGCGCTGCTTCACGATATCGGAAAGCCTGACTGCAAGACCACAGACGAGGCGGGCGTGGATCATTTCAAGGGTCATGCACTGAGAAGTGAGGAGATGGCACAGCCGATACTCCGCAGACTTAAGATGGATAATGACACGATTCGTGACGTTAGGAAGATAGTGTACTGGCACGATTATGGCATTTCCGGAAAAATGACGAAAAAGTCAGTTCGAAGAATGCTCAGCAAAATGGGTGCGGAGTATTTTGACAGTTACGTTGCTATAAGACGCGGCGACATGGCGGGCCAGAGCGATCATCTTGCTGATTGGAAGAAGCAGGTGCTGGAGGATATTATCAAGTATCACGACGAGATAATAGATGAAGGTGACGCGCTGTCGCTGAAGGATCTGGCGATAGGTGGAGCAGACCTTATGAAGCTCGGAATAAAGCCGGGCCCGGAAATGGGTCGAATCCTCGCGGATCTTCTCGACAAGGTATTGGAGGAACCATCCCTCAACACAAAGGAAGAATTAATTCGTCTGATCCATCAGGATAACTAAGACATAGATGGATGTAAGTGCATGGATGATAATGTAAAGATGATAAGGTGTAGTTATTAGTGCATGGATGTTAGAGTGATAAGAAGTCGTCGAAAAACGGTAGCTCTTCAGGTCCTGGGGCTAAATGACGTGGTGGTAAGAGCGCCGATGCGTATGTCCAACAGAGAGATTGAAGAGTTTGTTCAGCAAAATATGGACTGGATCCAGAAGAATCTGAAGAAGGTCGCAGAGAATCAAAAGGAAGAAGAAGAGATAGTTCCGATGACAGAGGCTGAGGTTAGGGAACTTGCAGAACGGGCCACTCAGCTAATCCCCGAAAGAGTTAAGTACTTCGCTCCACTGGTTGGGGTGACGTACGGGCGAATTACCATTCGAAATCAGAAGAGCAGATGGGGAAGCTGCAGCGCGAAGGGCAATCTCAACTTCAATGTAGGGCTGCTACTTGCGCCGCCGGAGGTTCTAGATTACGTGGTGGTACACGAACTATGTCATAGAAAAGAAATGAATCATTCGCCGAAGTTCTGGGCAGAGGTCAGCAAGCTTATTCCGGATTATAAGCAGCATGAGAAATGGCTGAAGGATAACGGCAGGGCGATAATAAAGAAGATACGATTCTAACAATATGAATGAATTAGATAATACAAAGAAATCTGTGGAAGTTGCAAAGGAACGTCCTCTTGGAGCGAGACTCGGAGAGGGCATCTTCTGCATAGTGTATCTTATATACACATTTGCGATAGTTCTCATTATGAAGAATAAATATGAGGCGGGAATCGCGTCGGTGGGAGAAATATTTGTCGCTCCCGAATATATGTATATTTATAAGTGGGGATTTGGATATATGATGGGCGCACTTCTGGTGGGAGGCGATGCATTTCACCTGATCCCGAGAATTATCGTGGATTTCCGAGGAAGTATGTGGAAGCAGGATTTATTCCTGGGACTGGGTAACCTTATCTCCTCGATAACGATGACATTTTTCTATAACGTACTTATGGGAATGGGAGACACGCTGGAGTATAATGAGTTTGAGTATAACCTCGGGATCGAAAGGTGGATATTGTACCTTACGATAATTAGGTTTTTCATACTGCTGCTGCCTTGGAATAAATGGTACACAAGGGAGCCGAATCGGAAGTGGGCGATCATTCGAAATGTGCCATTTGCTCTGATAGGTATTCTTACGGTGCTCGGATATCTGAGTGTTCTGGTGCACGCGGATAATTACCCGGCATTCTTTTATGTGAGTATTATAATTCTAACGATACTGAGCTTTGTCTGCTACATGCCGGTTGCGCTGCGTGGCAAGGAGAATCCGAAGCTCGGTATGCTGATGATTCCGAAGACAATATGCTACATGATACTGCTGTCGCTTATTTGTTTTTATTAAGCTTCGCGGGATATAAACTTCGTGAGATTTAAACTATCTTCCACTCGCGACAGAGATTTGCTAGTTTACAACAAACTTGTCTTAAAGTAGTCAAGGTTGTTATATATTTTTTTTGCATTACTAAAAAGGAGGACATTAAAATGGCAGAAAAAGTAGTTGAAAAGAAATCAGGTAATCAGAAGTCAGGCGGTGGAAAGAAAGTAGTGCTCGCGGTGATTCTTGCAGTGGTAGTGCTCGCAGCAGTTATTGCAGTGCTTAAGCTGAAGAAGCCTGCAAAGATGAAGGACTTCGAATCTCAGGTTACGACCATCGATGGTATCGAGATTCCTGAGGGAACAAGGATCGTTGCGCTTGGTGAAGCAGCTCATGGTAATAAAGAATTCCAGGAGCTTAAACTGGAGGTGTTCCAGCAGCTCGTTGAGAAGACAAATGTCAGAGCCCTCATACTAGAAGGCGACCTGGGTGGATGCGCTATAGCTAACAAGTATATTCAGGGCGGCGAAGGCACAGCTGAGGAAGCTACCCTTCACCTGGGATATACACTATATAAAACTGATGAGATGTGTAAGCTGGTTCAGTGGATGCATGATTATAATGAGACTGCAGCCGAGGATGATAAGGTAAGACTTTACGGTATGGATATACAGTATGATGAAGATACTGTACTTTATCTGGAACAGTTCTACCAGGCAGTAGACGAGACAAAGTATAATGATTATTCAGAAAAATTAACAAGTATCATGGGTGAAGCAGCCGAGGATTTCCAGGCCTCTAACTACGAAGCGGCCGTTAATCTAATGGATGAGATTAAGGGCGACATTGCTGCTAATAAGGACGCATACACAGAGGTAGTGGGCGCAGCAGAGGTTGAGTTCGCTGAGTATGCGGCAGAAAATCTTAAGTTCTTTGCCAGCTACAGAGCAAAGGAGAATTGCTCCAACAAAGCAAGAGACACATATATGAAGACAAATGTGGACTGGTTCCTTGAGGTTGAAGAGAGAGAGCATAACGGTGCTGTTATGATCGGATGCCACAACGGACACATGACTAGAAATCATTCTTCGGTAGCTACATTTCTTGGTACATTTCTTGCAGAAGAATATGGTGACAAATATTTCGCTATCGGAACAGATGCGTACTACTCGGTGACAAGCCTTCCTAAGACTAGCGCAAGGGACAGAATTGACAGAAAGTTCTGCTCAGACGATCCTATCGCTTATCAGGTTAAGGATCTTCCTGAAGATAAGTACTATGTAGATTTCAGCAAGGTTGACGCGAGCAGCGACCTTGGTAAGAAGATAAATGAAAATATTAGAACAGGTTCTGTCGGAGAGACGGACTCCATAATGTACAAGTTCATGAAGTCAACTTATACTATAAAGTATAAGCCTACAGATATGTACGACGCGATGATCGTTTACTATGACGTAGAACCAATCCGTGTATGGACTGATAAATAATGAAATTGAATGAGTCGATTTGGCTTTGAGCCGAATTGACTCATTTTTTTTGCATTTTGAGGGGAGATATGGAATAATGAATTTTGTAGTTTTTGGTTGTTATGGAAAGAAGATATGAGCGGTTATTTTGAGGAAAATATATTAGAAAACCTGAATGACTCTCAGCGGGAGGCAGTGACCTCCACTGAGGGTTATATCAGGTTATGGCTAATTCGTTGGAAGTACTGTACAATGAAGAAAAATAGGCGTAAAGCTAATAAAAGAAAGGGCTTTCAGACGAGAGGCAAGCAAGAACTGAATATAATTATCGTAGTAAAAAGCCTGATTCAGATATAAAAATGAATCGGGTTTTTTAGTGCGATATTTTTGAAAAAATGAAAAATAGATTTATAACTTTATTCATAGAAAGCGACAAGAATCTATGGTAGAATTAACAAGTGTAACTAGTGTGTAGAACTATTATTATTGGTGTTAGAATATATGGCACCAATATATTATGAGGTGATATCGTGAATAATGAAATATCTACAACATTAAATAATTCTGTAATGAATTATAATTTTTCTGATGATATTAATTCTGATATTGATAGGATAATTGAAACATCACAAAAAGGTGCATATCAAGCTGCTAATATGATACTTACCCAAAGAAATTGGTTTATTGGATATAGAATACATATTGAAGTTATGAAAGAACAAGATAGAGCGGATTATGGTACCGGGTTGATAAAGAAGCTATCAGCGGATTTGACTAAAAAACACGGAAAAGGTTATGACAGAAGTAATCTTTATAATTACCTCAGATTTTATAGAATGTTTCCGAAAATTGTCGACATAGAGTGTAGACAATCTTTTATTCAATTATCCTGGTCCCATTATAGAGCTTTGCTGTATGTAGAAGATAGTGTTGCAAGAGAATGGTATGCGAAAGAAGCTTTTGAACAGACTTGGTCTTTTAAAACATTACAAAGAAATATAAATACTCAGTATTATTATCGATTGCTAAAGTCTCAGGATAAGGAATCGGTTGAAAAAGAAATGCAAGAAAAAACAAGTTCTTTTCAGAATGATAAGCTTGAGTATATAAAAAATCCAATCATTGCTGAGTTTCTAGGAATGGAACAAAATGTAAATTATCATGAATCTGAGCTTGAGGATTGTATAATATCTAATCTCCAGAGCTTTATAATGGAACTAGGGAAAGGGTACGCATTTGTTGCAAGACAACAACATATTAAAACTGAGAAAGAAGATTATTTCATTGACTTGGTTTTTTATAACTATATTCTGAAATGTTTTGTACTGATTGATTTGAAAACAGACAAGATAACCCATCAGGATGTTGGTCAAATGGATATGTATATCAGAATGTATGATGAACTTAAGAAGTCTGAAGACGATAATCCTACGCTGGGTATTGTATTATGTACCGAAACAGATGAAGATATAGCAAGATATTCTGTTATGCACGGGAATGAACAATTATTTGCTTCAAAATATAAGTTGTATTTGCCTTCAGAGGAGGAATTAAAGCAGGAGATTGAAACACAAAAGACATTCTATTATTTGCAGAAGAATAATAATGCGGATTGAATTGTCTACACGGCGTGTAGACAATTGGATTTTTGCTGATATCTCAAATGATAATGCCATTATGAAAACTTATTATTTTTGTAAAGGATAATTCTGAATCTAGTTGTATGGTTGCACTGATGAAGATTCATCAAGAACGGATCTCATAAATAATTATATAAATATTGTTAGCTAATGCGGATAGTAATGATATAAATATCAGAGCTATCCGTTTTATTTTACCCAAAATGCAAAGGAGAAGTTCAAAATGACGGAACAAGAAAAATCTCAAAAAGTCCTAGCAGCTGAAGAGGCACTAAGGCAGGCAAAGGCTCGTCTATCGAGAGCAAAGAAAGAAGAAAAGGAAAAATTAAGAAAAGAACAGAATCATCATAAGTATATGATGGGTGGAGTAGTGGCAAAATACTTCCCAGAGTGCTTTGAGTTCAATGAGCAGGAAATGAACAGAATTATAGCTTGTGTATTTAGCCTTAGAGATGTGCAAAATATGATTAGTCGGGTTGTTAATGAAAGAGCCGTACCTGATCAGCAAAAAGAATTGAATAATGCGGAAGAGGAGAATGATGAAAATGAAGAAAATAGTTCCGATGATGACGAGGGTGAGGACGATGATGAATAAGCAGGTCTCTCACCTATTTTTAATAGGTGCGCACAGATATACCACCATAGGTGGTATGTGCGCTCTTCGAGGACCACTGCGTGGAGCAGATGTCTGCCGAGGGCAGCCACAAGGGGAAAAACATTTCCCCTTCGGTATGCAGGGCATATCTACCCTATTGTGTACTTTGCGATTGAAATATTGATGTATTTGTGTGTGTTTCCTATCGTATCCATCCTATCTATCAATCCATCAATCATTTTGCTTACTTGCTATCAATCGCAAAGTCTGAGCGCAGTTTCAATCGCGGACGTGTTCTAGCGAAACGACAGAAAGTGAGGTGGGGGTATGGCTGTCAAGACAGCAAGCACAAAAGCTTTAATCTGTGGAAGAGGAGCCAAGTGTCAGGGCGGACATAATGCAGTAGAACAATCATCATATATCAGCCGTAAGAAAATGTATTGTGAGTATGATGGACGAACCTATTATCCTAAATATTCTGAGGATCTTGTTCATAATGAGGTGATGTTACCAAAGAATGCACCTGCAGAGTATGCAGATCCTGAAGTGTTATGGAATAGCGTGGAAATGATTGAAACGAAAAAGAATGCGCAGCTTGCAAGAACATACAAGGTGAGCCTTCCAAACGAATGGAGTTATGAATTGGCAATAGAAGTTATGCGCGATTATGTAAAACGAAACTTTGTTGATGAAGGTATGTGTGCTCAGTTTGCCATTCATGATTCAGAAAATCATTTAGGTCAGAGAAATCTTCATTGTCATATCATGTTGACATTAAGAAGCATTGATGAGAATGGAAAGTGGATGGATAAATCACATAAAGAGTATATTCTTGATGAAAATGGTAATCGTATTCCTGATATAGATCCGGCAACCAGTAAGCAGAAGGTTGATAAGCAGAATCGAAAACAATGGAAGTGTGTTCCGGTTCAGACAAATGATTGGAACAGCCATAATAATGCGATGAAATGGAGAAAAGACTTGGTTGATACCATCAACGGTGTTAATGAAAAACTCGGTATGACAGAAAATACATGGGAACATCGTTCGTTCAAGGAACGCGGATTAGATATGATGCCACAAATTCATTTAGGACCGAAGGCAAGTGCGCTAGAACGTAAGGGTATCCGTACTGATAGAGGAAATATTAATCGTCAGATAATCGAGAGCAATAAAGCGATAATGATGGCAAAGACTGCTTATGATGAAGCCAAGAACAGATTAGAATCATTGAAGGCTATTCCGGCAACTGTTGCATCTGCCGTTAAAAATGAAATCATTGATGTTATTCATGAAATGGCAAAGAGAAATAATAACAGATTGAAGCTACCTATTATCAATGGTCAGTATTTACGGCTTATTTCTAATCGTGCATCCTATCAGGATAAAGAAACAATGGAAAAATTTGTTCATTCTATGGGATGGACTTCTTTTGAGGATTTCCAAAAATGTAAAGAAGAATACGAACAGAAGTTTAATGATTTGAAATCAAAAAGAGAAAAGAATACAGATCAATATGCGTATTATAGAAATCTTCTTGAGAATTATAAAACATATGAGCCGTATATAAAGTATCATAAAGAACAATGGGCATTAAAGGGATTTGCAAGAAAAAAATATGAAAAACAACATAGAAGTGAATTGTTAAATTATGATGTTTATCGTGATTTGATTAAGTCAAAGATAAAAGGGGATGATAAGAGAATCCTTCCAAAGGAATGGCAAAAACAGATTGATAAAATAAATAGTGAAAATACAAATCTTGCAAAGTCATTACAGAAGACGGTTTCCGTTTTGGCAGCTATTGAAGTGCTTCAGTTTAATAAAAAAGATCTTCAAAGAATGATAGAAAATGAAAATCATAAAAAGCAAAAAGAACAATCAATTAACAGGAATAAAAATGAAATATCTTAGGAGGAAATACATATGGAAATATATGGATATTGTCGCGTGAGTGGCAAAGATCAGAATGAAGGAAGGCAGCTTGTGGCTATGCAAGAGATGGGAGTTCAAGTAGGCAACATCTTTATTGATAAGCAGTCTGGTAAAGACTTCAATCGTCCGAAGTACAAGAAACTAATCCGAAAGATAATGAAAGATGATTTGATTTATATCAAGAGTATTGATCGTCTTGGAAGAAATTATGAAGATATCATAGAGCAGTGGAAAATCATAACTAAAGAAAAACAGGCTGATATTGTTGTCATAGATATGCCGATTCTAGATACTAGAAGAGGTAAAGATTTAATGGGAACATTTCTATCTGACATTGTTTTGGCTTTATTGAGCTATATCAGTGAGAATGAACGTGAAAATATTAGACAGCGTCAAGCTGAAGGGATAGCTGTAGCAAAAGCAAAAGGCATAAGATTTGGACCTACGCCATTGCCTATACCAGATAATTTTCATGAAATATATCAAGAGTGGAAATTGAAAAAGATAAAGCCAGATATTGCAGCCAAGCAATGTAACATGGCTAAATCGACATTCTATAACAAGGTACATCAATATGAAAAACAAATAGCTTATAATTATGAAAAAAATCCACAGAAGTATACTTCTATGGACTTAGATAATGTATAACCCACATTGATAAAGTATCACAAAATGTATCAATTGTCAACAAATTATCAAAGACATGACAGTGTAAATTTACATTCGGAAATTAAATGTGGGAACCCACCAAAGATAGCTGAGTGCTCAGCTATTAGATGCGTTGATTTTACTATACATTTAACTTCTCTGCAATACTGGGCTCCGCCC